>Ga0182016_10000099_pt1 | contig 92440 bp, 78 predicted proteins | sample 712S2MmetaG_FD_120491 | JGI IMG/M metagenome (GOLD analysis project Ga0182016, IMG submission 120491) | Permafrost microbial communities from Stordalen Mire, Sweden - 712S2M metaG | ecosystem: Environmental > Terrestrial > Soil > Wetlands > Permafrost | place: Sweden: Stordalen | collected... | reverse complement strand
CGGAAGCCGCGCAGGAAATTGCAACGCGAAGTTTGCACTGAGGCCAGATAGCTCAGTGGTAGAGCGCGGCCCTGAAAAGGCCGGCGTCGGCGGTTCAATCCCGTCTCTGGCCACCACTTTAGTTTCGTATACTTAGAATTAATTCGATGTGCCGGGATGGCGGAACTGGCAGACGCAACGGACTCAAAATCCGTCGACCCTTGCGGTCATGGGGGTTCGACCCCCCCTCCCGGCACCATTAACATATTTTATAATCAATAGGTTACTTGATTCTCGATAACGGCCCCATCGTCATGGTCGAAGTGTGCTAGTCTGGCAGCGTGCCAGCGGTTTCCCCGCCTGAAAAAACCAAAATTCGCCGTCACTCCGGAGTGGTGCGCTTGACGCATTGGCTCACGTTCATCGCCTTCGTTGCGTTACTCGTTAGCGGCGGCGAGATCGTCATCTCGCACCCGCGATTCTACTGGGGCGAAGTGGGAAATGTGAATACTCGCCCACTGTTCGTCATCCCCATTCCAGCTTCGCGCGACACGGTCCCCACGGGCTACGGCTATGTGATGCCCGATCAGAACGGCTGGAGCCGCTACTTGCACTTCCAAGCCGCATGGGTCGTTGTACTTGCCGGCCTTGTGTATGGAATCTACGGCCTAGGGAGCGGGCATTTCCGCAGAAATCTGATTCCGGCGCGAAGAGATTGGACGTGGCGCGCCTACCGGGATCGCATGGCGAAGTATTTGCATCGCGAGCGAGCCGATCGCGCGGAAAAAAGCACTTATAACGTGCTGCAGCGGACTGCATATCTGGTCGTAATCCTGGTGCTGTTCCCGCTGATCATCTGGACAGGACTGGCCATGTCGCCTTCGTTCACGTCTGCGTTTCCGGCGACGGCCGCGCTGCTTGGCGGCCGGCAATCCGCGCGCACCATTCACTTTTTTGTCACGTGGCTATTGGTTCTCTTCCTCCTCGTGCACGTGACGATGATTGCCCTATCGGGGTTTTGGAGCCGCATGCTGGCCATGATTACCGGCTACACGCGCCATTCCGAGGAGGGCCAATGAATCCGATTTCACGGCGCAAGCTGATTTACGGAAGCGTTGCCGCTGCGGCGAGTATTGGAGGGTTGGCCGCGGCAGATCGCCTGGCAACGCGCTACGGACTGATCCCGCCGGATGGCGGCGGACTTTACGGACCCGGCGAGACATTGACTTATGCCTGCCAGCGGCTGATGACCGCGCGCACGCCGGCGCGCGAATTTCCGCGCAGCATGATCTCGAAGAACCCATTTGCGAATGAAGTAGCGCCGCCCAAGGAAGAGTTCAAGCGATTGCAGGCCGGAGAGTTCAGGGATTGGCGGCTGGTGGTGGACGGTACGGTGGCAAGGCCGATGTCCCTGTCGCTCGCCGATTTGAAAAGCATGCCGATTCAGAGCCAAGTCACCGAGGTCGCTTGCGAGGAAGGCTGGTCGTACATCGCCGAATGGATCGGCACGCCGCTGTCCGGGGTTCTGCGCGAAGCAGGTGTGCTGCCCCAGTCGCGCTATGTGGTCTATTACGCCATTGAAAAGGGCTTGTGGGAAAGTATCGACATGGCTGACGCAATGCACCCTCACACGTTCCTGACCATGGGGATGAATGATGGGGATCTTCCCGTGCCGTTCGGCGGCCCGTTGCGCCTGCGTGTACCCCGCCAACTTGGCTACAAGAGCTTGAAATACCTAACGCATATCACTGTGACGGACGATATCAAGAAGTTCGGCAGCGGAAAGGGTTCCGCCGATCCCGATTATGGATACTCCTGGTACGCTGGGATCTGAAGAGCGCAAAGAATCGATTATCCGACCTCATGCTCGGCGTTTCTTGCGATCCTGCTTCTGCTGATACATCAGTGCGTCTGCCTGAGCCAGTAGTTCCTCAATGGGAAGGTTGCAAACCGAACCCTCGCACGTGAGTACGCCGATGCTCAAGGAAATTTGGAATTTTTGGTCCGGTTTTTGATTGCTCTCCTGGATGGCATCGGCAAGCCTCTGTTCAAGTATCGGGCGGGTGTATGGTTGAGCGCCATCAGCAACGATTGCAAATTCATCGCCTCCCAAACGGCCAATGACATCTGTCTTGCGGAAACAATGACGCATTATGGCGCTAATCGTCACAAGCACCAGATCGCCTTCCTTGTGCCCGAGAGAGTCGTTGATTTCCTTGAAAGAGTCAACATCGATATAGAAAATCAGGATTGGCGTCTTCTGGCGTTGAGCTATCTGGATTTGGTGCTCGGCGAGAAGGAGAAAGCCTCTGCGGTTATAAAGTCCAGTGAGTTGGTCGGTCAAAGTCAAAACACGCAGGCTCGCTTGCCGCCGCATCACGGCCACCCATCCTGACATTACCAGGATCATAAGGATGAGAAGCGCGACGATCCATGCGGCGCGAGAAGCGTTCCACCACGGAGCAGCTTCAAGTACGACAATGTCTGCGGGAGAACGAAGGAGAATCTCGAAGGAGTGGGCCTCATGAGTTTCATCTGCATTGGCTACACAAATGCCGGTGATCTTCAGCAGGCTTCCGATGGCTGGTGCGGCGCGATCCTCTCCCGATCGGCGCAGACTGGCGGTGAACACTGAAGCGCCATCTCTCAAGAGCAGCAACTCTTCATCTGAGCGGGCAATATTTTCAACCAATCTGCCTTTGAGTTGCACCAAAGCAGCATCGTAGGGTGCGGCAGGAGACCCATCGTTATATGTGATCATGTCGGAGGCAGCTCGCGGCAAACCTTCAACTGGCTTACCAGTGCCGACAATCCGAAATACAGCATCATCCAATTTGGGAGAGTAGCGGCCAGCGGCGGGATAGCCCACAACCTCCAGTTGCGAACCCGCGGCAATAGCTGTCGTCTGCCTGCTCTCGACAAACAGGCCCTGAGTTCCGTCCTGGATGTATAGCCCTTGGCCGGGTTGGGAGTAGGTTACTGTTCCTCGCACTTTTACGCGAGCAATGGCTCCCTCCTGATCGCTGTACTGAAGCATGCTTTCGAAACGCCTCGTTGGGAGGTCAAACGGGTCCTTAGATGGGAGTCGTTCCACAATTACGTCATCCAAATTTTCGACATACATCCTCACACCGAGAAACTGCCGCTTGTCGTTGAACACGGTGCCGCAAACGCCGTGAACAACAACTGTGGAACCGGGCAGGCGCTCAATGCTGGCTTGAGAGAAATCGTGGACCCGCACAGTGGCTAGATTGCCACCGCCAATATCCGTTTCAAGGACGAGCACGGATTTTTCCCAAATCGTTTCTATCACTGCTGACCGTACAACGCCGCGAACGCCGATGTATTGGCCATCCCGCTTCCCTCCGGTAAGCTGATCCGAGACCAGAATCTGAACGTGTGGCAGGTTGCCCTGGCCCAGCACGGTTATGCTCTCCGCAATCGCAACTGGGGCAAACATGCCGGGCGCAGTGAAACCGCGTATCTCCACCAACTGCCCCGGCTGGACTTTGGGGTAGTCGTTTGAGTGTTCTACGGATAATCCTCCGGTCGCATCCTGGAAGAAAAACGAAGACTGGTAACCGCTAAAAACGGTGACCACGCCGCGCAACAGCACCGGTCGGGCTTGGCGAGCCTCTTCCGGGCTTAGGGTGTGAATTGCGCGAACAGAGGTCAGCCTCGGGAGAGTCTGACCGCGGAGTTGTACCTGTGCCCCGGCGTTTGCGTATACCAAGAGAAAGAGAGCCACCGCGCAACTGAACTTGAAACGACTCAGATTGCCCGCCATCGACAGACTCAAACCGAGTTTTTCAAGAGAGGGCCCCAATGCGCCTCCGATACCACGAGCGACGGATCAGGTACACCTCGCTCAGCAGCACGGGGAGTCCGAGAAACTCAGGAAAATGTGGCCCACCGCCAGGTAAAACTCTCCGTTTGGTCGATGTTTGCCAATCACGGCAGCTCGAAAAGTGCCGGACTCAATTGATTGCTGCGGCAAGGCCCGTTCCTCAAGGCACTTTTGCTGAGATTATGGTACACCCCCGCCTTCCTTGCTGTGCAACAGCATGTCCTGCGCTTGGAATTGGTTGGCTCGATCAGGCGCGCCTGTCGCAGGCCGCGCGGTGGTTTGAGAGAATGGATTGTTTGATGATTCGGATTCCTGTTAGCGAATTGCCCCCGATCCCTTGCGGTCATGGGAGTTCGACCCCTTCTCAGCACCAACTATCTCCTTTTTTATCTGTGGATAAATTTGTTCTTGTCTGCCTGCCCTTTCGCGGCCTGCGGACGCATCGGTATCCGAATTCAGAGTTCCAGATTTTTATGGCTCTTCTGCATCATTTCGTGGACTCGCTTGTCATTAAGCCCTTGTATCTTGATAGACTTCTGCAATGCAGTTTCGCACCCTCAAGGCAAGGATTGAAAGGTTCACGGGTCCGTGGAGCGGCGGCTTCCTGTACTCCACTGGAAACTGGGTCCGTGAGATGCCCAGGTCGAAACGCATCATCACTCAGACCGGAATTTTTTTTCAGGGATTCGCCATTTATTGTTTTTGGTCGCGGTCTCTGGCATGGCCTCTCATGTGGCCGAAAGATGAGAGGGTGGTCCTTTTCATTGCGCTTATCTTCTACGCCGCCGGCGCCAGAATGATGAACTGGATGCTGACTTCAGAGTTTGTTCGCAAAACCCAACTTGAAGCCGACCAGATTGCAGCACGTCAGATCCAGCAGACTCTTCAGCCGGGCAAAGAAAGACTGGAGGAGCTGCCCGGCTACCAATTGGAGACGTTTTATAAGCCCTTCCGTGAGGTAGGCGGTGACTATTTTGACGTCATCGAGCTTCCGGGCAAGCGAACGCTTTTCGCGGTAGCGGACGTTTCCGGAAAAGGAATGCCGGCGGCACTATTGGCGGCCAATATACAGGCTCTGGTCAGAAGCATCTCGAATCTTGAAGCGGATCCTATCGAAATGGCTCGGCAGATTAACAAGCACCTGTGCCGCTATACTCCCAGCGATCGTTTTGCGACAGCAGTATTCATCGTGTTAAACCGTGAGACGGGAGAATTGACCAGCGTGAACGCTGGCCACAACGCCCCAATTGTCTTTGGCTCGGGGTCTGTGAAAGAGTTGGAAGCTACCGGTGTGCCGCTGGGATTATTTCCCGATGCAACATATGAAGATCGTAAAGCTGTCCTTGATCCTGGCGCCGCCCTCCTGATTTTTACTGATGGTTTTACTGATTCGATTTCCGGAGAGAATGCCGAAGAACGCTTGCGCGAAGCATTGGCTGACACGTCGGGAGAAACTATACTCACTTTGAAATCGCTGGTTGACCCGCGTTTCAATGAGGACGATGTCACCATCTTGCTCGTGAAACGTGATGCCAATGCAGCCTTCCAGAGCAGGCGTGGATAAGAGCGCCGCCTCCACCCCCGCCCCGCATCACTATGATGAAGTTAGCGCCTGCTCTCGATGCCAGCAACCGACAACCCAACCCGCGCCCTGCCCACGCTCCATGAGTTTTTCTCTCCCGGCGGCATTCTCGCGCGCTCGTCTCTGCCCTTTGAGTACCGCCCCGGCCAACTGCAGATGGCCAAAGCCGTTGAGCGCGCCCTCGAGGAGCGCCGTCACCTTATTGTCGAAGCCGGCACGGGCACCGGCAAAACTCTCGCCTACCTGCTTCCCGCCCTGCGCACCGGCCAGCGCATCATCGTCTCCACGGGAACCAAGGCCCTCCAGGACCAGCTCTACTTCCGCGACGTTCCTTTCCTCGAAACCCTCATCGGAGATCTGCGCGTCTGCTACATGAAGGGTCGCGCCAACTACCTCTGCCGCCACAAGCTTGTCACCCTGCGCAACCAACCCATTCTGAGCGGTTTGGAAGAGATCGACCAGTATCGCCAGATCTCCGAGTGGGAGCAGACCACGGAAACCGGCGATCGCGCCGAGATTGCCGGCCTGCCCGAATCGAGCGCCCTCTGGCAAAAGCTCGACGCGCGAACCGAAGCCTGCCTCGGCACCACCTGTCCCGATTACCGCCGCTGTTTCATCACCGAGATGCGCCGCAAAGCACTCGAATCCGACATCATCATCGTCAACCACCACCTCTTCTTCGCCGACCTCTCGGTCAAGCGCGACGCCACCGGAGCGCCTGACGCCGGAGTTCTGCCCGAGGCCGCGGCCGTGGTATTCGACGAGGCCCACGAATTGGAAGATGTGGCTTCGAGCTACTTTGGCCTCACGGTCAGCAATCTGCGCTTTGAAGAACTTGCCCGCGACACCGACGCCCTGCTGCGCGGTAAGCCAGGCGCGGACAGCCTGCCCGCACTCACCCAGCAACTCCGTGACCGCGCCCGCATCTTCTTTGCCGCCCTGCCCATGCCCGCCGACGGACGCCAGCCCTTCAATGAGCGCGAGCAATTCCTCGAAACTTCAGGCGACCTTTACCTGGCCGTTCGCACCATCTTGCAGCGAATTGAAGTCGAACTGGATGCGCTCACCGGCGTTGACGAGGCGCCGGGACTCCGCAAACGCGTCGTTCGTCTTCGCTCGGAGTTCGAATTCCTTCTCGAGTCGAACGCCAGCAATATGGTCTATTGGATGGAGCGCCGCATCTCCGGCTTCGGTGACAAATCAGCCTCCGGTGGCCGGGCAGGCGGGTTCCGTTCGCAGTCACGGACCACGTTCCTGCAGGCCACCCCTATCGACGTCTCCGAGTTGTTGAACGAACTGGTCTTCGATCAGATTCCCACCGTCGTACTCACCTCGGCCACGCTCACGGTACAGGGCGGCTTCGAGCATATTCGCAAGCGACTGGGCCTCACCGAAGCGCGCGAGCTCGTGGTGCCTTCTCACTTCAAGTATGGCGAACAGGCCCTGCTCTATCTGCCGCCGGAGATGCCCGACCCGCGCGACCCTGAATTCCCCGAGGCCGCCGCGCGTTGCATCCAGCGCGTGCTCGAAATCTCCCATGGCCGCGCCTTCTGCCTTTTCACTAGTTATGCGCAAATGCGCGTCCTATACGAGCGCCTGCTACCGGTTCTGGATTTTCCCATCTTCCTCCACGGCACTGCTCCGCGCAAAGCTCTTCTGGAGCAGTTCCGCTCCACGCCCAATGCCGTCCTCTTCGGAACTTCGAGTTTTTGGCAGGGTGTTGACGTGCAGGGCGAAGCGCTCAGTTGCGTCATCATCGACCGCCTGCCCTTCGCCGTTCCTAACGACCCCGTCGTCCAGGCTCGCATGAAGGCAATTGAAGAATCAGGCGGCAAACCCTTCACCGACTACCAGGTTCCCTCCGCCGTTCTCACCCTCAAGCAAGGCTTCGGTCGCCTCATCCGTTCGCTCGAAGACCGCGGAGTTCTGGTCCTCCTCGATCCCCGCGTCACCCGTCAGCGCTACGGCAAAACCTTCCTCGCCAGCCTCCCCCCCTACCGCATGACCGCGACAATTACGGATGTCGAGGCGTTCTTTGGAACCGATCCGGACCGTGCATCGCAAGAGTAGAATTCAAAGCCAGGTATCTCCCTCAAGATAAGGAAGAGTTCAAATGCCGATACCCGACTTCCAAACATTAATGCTGCCACTTCTTCGCCTTTCCGCAGATAAGGAATGGAGAATCTCGGACGCAGTGGAACGTTTGGCCGAAGACTCCAAGCTCTCTCAGGAAGAGAGAACTCTTCTGATTCCATCTGGCCGCCAAACTACATTTTCGAATCGAGTTGCGTGGGCAAAGTCGTACCTCATCAAGGCTGGTTTGTTGAAACCAACCAAGCGCGCACACTTTTGCATTTCCGAGCAAGGTCGGGGAGTCCTCGTCAACCCTCCAGATCGCATTACGATTAAATTCCTCAGCCAATTCCCAGAATTCCAGGAGTTTCGGAAGCCGACCGAGTCTGGAAACGGAGTGGGCGATGAGCAGACTCCTGATCTAGCACAGGAAACGTCATTAACACCTGACGAAACGATGCGTCATGCCCACTCGTTGCTTGAGCAGGAGCTTGCCGACGAGTTGCTTGTCAAAATCCGCACAGGAACTCCAACATTCTTTGAGAATCTTGTGGTCCGCCTTTTGTTTGCAATGGGGTATGGAGGGTCGGTAACAGAAATCAATAAGGCACTGGTGGGCGGAACCGGAGATGGCGGCGTCGACGGCGTCATCGATCAGGACATTTTGGGATTGGACCGCATTTACATTCAAGCCAAAAGATACGCTGATGGAAACACGGTCGGAGCAAGCGCCATCCGAGATTTCTTCGGGAGTTTGGATCGATTCAAAGCAACGAAGGGGCTGTTTGTTACGGCATCGACTTACACGCCTTCGGCTCGCGAAACCGCTGGGATGCTGAGCAAGCGCATTGTCCTGGTTGATGGAGGTCAATTAACGCGCCTTATGATTCGGCACAACATCGGATGCCGAGTGGAAGAAACGCTCGAAATAAAGAAGATTGACGAAGAATTCTTCGAGTAGCTCGTGCAAGCCCGCGCTAATTAGAATCTCGACAGGCACAGAGGACCAGTCTCCATTTTCCCAATTATGTCGCGCAATTTCTACATTCTCGCCGCCACTCTGCTCTTCTTCGCGCTGCTTTCGGCGGCGATGTCGCTCCTGCCTTCGAGTTTTCAGCCCGGTCTGCCGGCCAACGCGTCTCTGTGGCGAACGGGATCGCTCTTTTTGCTGCTGGCGGGCCTGGCCGCCGCGCTCGTCGGCGTTCTTAGCCATCTCTTCGAGCAGGTAGACCGGCGCAGCGAAGAGGCTCGATTGGCCGCACGACGTAAGCGCCGCAACGACGGCCAGAACGGGGAAAGCAGCGACAGACTAAAATAGAAGCAGGGAAGCTTCCCCAACAGAATCGAGCAGACGCCAATGTTTGAAGTCACCGTGGAGTCCGGTTTTTCTTCCGGACACTACCTTCGCAACTACAAGGGCAAGTGCGAAAACCCGCACGGCCACAACTACAAGGTTCGCGTTACCCTCGCCGGAGCGGAGCTGGACCACGCCGGCCTTCTGCTGGACTTCAAGCTGCTCAAGCAGGTGCTGCGCCCGGTCGTCGAACGCATCGACCATCAGATGCTCAACGACCTCGAGCCATTCACCGTGTTGAACCCTTCGGCCGAAAACATCGCCAAATACTTCTACGACCAGACCAACGAGCAACTCGCGGCCATGACCCAGGGCCGCGTGCGTGTAAAAGATTTGACCGTCTGGGAGACGGATACCTGCACCGCTACTTATTACGAGTAGGCGTTCGCCAGCGGTTTTCCCGACGCTCAGTTCGTTGGGCTTGACTGCGACTTTAGGTATTTGTCGAAGGGAATCTCAAAGTCAAACAGCGCAATGCCGTCAGCGTCCCGCAGAGTGCGTAGAAGCAGCTTGGCGCCCTCCAGCGGGTGATCGAGCGCGGATATGTTGTAGAACACGAACCCCGCACGCGTCGAATGTGGTTCAACCACAAGCGCTTGGAGCTCGAAGGTGTCAAAGTCCGCATCGATCTCCCGTTTGCTGAGTTTGGGCATGGGCTTGATCTTGTGCGGTGCGGTTCCACCGGCTTCGCGTTCCTTGAGGGCCATCAGCCGATCCACATCCGCCGGATCCGCAGCCCTGATCGCATCGCCCGCGGCGGTGAGAAAGGTAATCCGCGCGTCGAGCAAACGAATTGGCCGGTCACCGTAGTTCGTGATAATAACGCGGATAGGCATCACGCCGTGGCTGAGATAATCGCCGCGGAAGATGGCTTCCTTCTCTTGCGAGTCATAAGGTTCGGCAGCGATTGCTACCTTCTCATCATCATGTACCACGACGGCTGAGAACAACGAGGCCGCCTGCACTGGAGGCGGGGCGTGGCTACTCGCCATAGCTGGCAATACCAGCAAAAGCAGCCATAAAGTATTAGCCTTCAGGGGAGTCATTGTCAATGACTGTAACACTAAATGAGGCTTGTATCATTTGATAATTAGTGGCAGAAGGGTAAATTTTCTAAGTCGATGATTCTGTTTATCTACAATCTGGCATTAATCGCGGTGCTAGTTGCGGGCGCGCCCTGGTGGCTTTTCCGCATGATTACTACGCAAAAATACCGCGAGGGGTTGCCGCAACGCCTGGGATTTGTTCCCTCCCGCTTTCGCCACGCAGCTACCGGATTGGTCCCTCAACGTCCCATTATCTGGGTCCATGCCGTCTCTGTCGGCGAGGTGTTGGCTGTCAGCCGTCTGGTCAATTCGCTCGGAGACGCCCTGCCGCAATACATGGTTGTCATCTCCACCACCACTCGCACCGGTCAGGCGCTTGCCCGCGAACGCTTCGGCCCGAGCCGCGTCTTCTATTGTCCGCTCGACCTGCCCTGGGCCGTTCGCGCCTGGTTAAATGCTTTGCGACCGCGCCTACTGGTCCTTGCCGAGACCGAGTTTTGGCCTAATCTGCTCAACGGCTGTTACCGCCGCAAGATTCCTGTGGCCGTAGTCAATGCCCGCATCTCCGACCGTTCCTGGCCGCGCTATCAGCGTCTGCGCTCGTTGTGGAGTCCGTTTCTTGAGCCGCTCAGCCGCGTTCTTGCACAAAGCCGGACCGATGCTGACCGGCTTGATGCTATCGGCTGCCGTCCGCAAGCCGTCACCGTCGCCGGCAATCTCAAATTCGATGTGCGCGCCGCCGAACAAGCCGCGGCCACTCGTCTGCTGAAATCGTTGGCAGCCAATCTGCGCCTTATTGTCGCGGGCAGCACGCTCGAAGGTGAAGAAGCGGCGCTACTTGAAGCTTGGCCGCGCCTGCTCGAATTCGATCCGAAACTGGCCATGATCCTCGCCGTTCGCCATCCGGAGCGCTTTGCAGCAGTGGCTGCGCTGCTCGACAAATCCGGCATTCCCTGGCTGCGGCGTTCGGATTGGAACGCTCAGCCCGCTGGGGCGTTGAAACCCCTTGCCCCCGGTCAAATCGTCCTGCTCGACACGATCGGCGAGCTGGCATCGGTCTACTCGTTGGCCTCGGTCGCCTTCGTCGGAGGCAGCCTCATTCCCGCTGGCGGTCACAACCCGCTTGAGCCGGCTCAGTTTGGCGTTCCCATCGTGATGGGTCCGCATTTTGCGAATTTCCGCGCCATCACTGAAGATTTATTGGCCCACAAGGCCCTTCGCATTGCCGACAAAGCGGACCTGGCCCCAACCTTGATCGACCTGCTGTGCAATTGGACCAAAGCCGCTGCCATGGGCGCTCGCGCCAAACAGGTTTTCTCCAGCCACGCCGGAGCAACCGCCCGCTGCATAGACGCGCTCACAGAGTTGCTTTCGGCGGCTGATAATACTGAGTAGAGCTCATGAAAGACACTGTCTCCGCGCGCCGCTTGCTCTCCCCCCTGATTCCGCTCTATCATCTGGCGCTCGCCTTCCGCGGATTCCGCATCCGCTCGGGACTTGAGCCGGTCCGTCGCCTGCGATTTCCTGTAGTCAGCATCGGCAACCTCTCCATGGGCGGCTCGGGCAAGACGCCGCTGACCGTCGCGCTGGCTAAAGCGCTAAGTCGACGTGGCTTGCGCGTGGATGTACTCAGCCGAGGCTATGGCCGCCAGAGTCAACTCGCCGCCCGCGTCAGCCCCGACGGAACCGCCGAAGAGTTCGGTGACGAACCCCTCCTCATTGCCCGCGAGGCAGGTGTTCCAGTCTACGTGGCCCCGCAGCGGTACAGCGCAGGTTTGCTGGCCGAAGCTGATGCGCAACAATCCGATGGAGAAAACCACCAGCCCATCGTCCATCTTCTCGACGACGGTTTCCAGCACCGCCAACTCTATCGCGATGTCGATATTCTGCTGCTCAATCGGCAGGACTGGCGGGACTGGCTGCTCCCGGCCGGAAATCTGCGCGAGCCGCTCGGTGCCGTCCGCCGGGCCAGCGCCATCGCGATTCCAGCCGACGAACCGAAATTTGAGGACGACCTGCGCGCATGGGGCTGGCAAGGCCGCATCCTGCGGCTGCGCCGTACAATGAACATCCCTGCCGTCAACGGCCCGATCGCTGCCTTCTGCGGCATCGCCCGCCCGAAACAGTTCTTCGCCGGCCTTGAAGCCGCCGGCCTCAAACTTGCTCTCCGCCAAGTCTTCCCCGACCATCACCGCTACACCGGTCTTGACCTCGACCGCCTCGTGGCCGCAGCCCGCGACGCCCGCGCCACGGCTTTCGTTACAACCGAGAAAGACCTTGTCCGCCTCAGAGCGCTTGCCTCCACCTTCTCGGAATCTATGCCGCTCTTAACCGCTCGTCTGCGCATTGAGATCGAGAACCAGGACGCCGCCATCGACTGGCTCGTAGGCCGGCTCGGGCCAGCCTCAGCTCTGCCGTGAGAAAATCAGAGCTTGCAGACCCACTCCGACTTTCGCTTGCTTGTGGTCCGGCTCGGCGCAATGGGAGACATTCTGCATGCCCTCCCGGCGGTAACGGCACTACGCCAAATCCATCCCGATTGGATCATCGACTGGGTCGTCGAGCCGCGCTGGCGTGCGCTCCTGGCCGCTGAAAGCAGCTCTGGGCAAGGCTCAGCGCAACCGATCGTAAACCGCCTTCATCTCGCCTCCACCAGAACCTGGCGCAGAGCCCCATTCAGTTGCCAAACCATCCATGAAATCAATGCCTTGCGGATAGCCATGAAGGCCGGCGAGTACGATGCTGTCATCGACCTGCAAGGGGCCATCCGGTCGGCCGTTTTGGCGCGGCTCGCGAGCGGTAAGCGGCTGATCGGAGAGGCCGAACCAAGGGAGCGTGGCGCGCGCTGGCTGTTTTCCGAGCGCATTTCGACGCATGGCACGCACGTCATCGAGCAGGACATCGAGCTGGCCTCAGCCGTCGCCGGCGATAAACTCGCCCCCGTACCTCCCTTGCTGCCCGTAGACCCCGCCGCCGAAGCTTGGGCAGATAAAATCCTATCTTCGAGCAACAATAAACCCATTGTTCTCATCAATCCCGGCGCCGGCTGGGGTGCAAAACGCTGGCCTGTCGAGCGTTACGCCGCCGTAGCTCAGTGCCTCGTCGCCGGCGGCTGCCGCATTCTGATCAACGTCGGCCCCGGCGAGGAACCGCTGGCCGACGTCATCCTCAGCCAGACCGCCGGTGCTGCCACTCCGCTCGTCTGCTCGCTCGCTCAGCTCATCGCCGTCACTCGCCGCATCGATCTGGCCATCGGCGGTGACACCGGCCCGCTCCATCTGGCCTGCGCACTTTCGCGTCCAGTGGTGGGCATCTACGGTCCCACCGATCCCAGCCGCAACGGACCCTTCGGCACGCGCTTTATCGTCTTACGCAGCCCGGAGAGCCGCCGCGACCACACCCGTCACCAGGCTCCGGAATCAGGTTTGCTTACCATCCAGCCCGACGCCGTTCTGCGCGCCGCCAACGCATTGCTTTATCCTGAAACGGCTCTATGACCCAGCACTCGTCCACTCAATCCGACCCGCCGCCACCAGACTTCATCGCCCGCTGGCAGCGCGTGGCCCGGCGCATTCGCGTTCCGCTGGGATTTCTTACTGCTGCACTCTATCTTTTTGAACTGGTCCGCCGCGCGCCCTATCCGACCGCCGTCGCATGGAGCCTGGTTCTCGTGCTTCCCGGCCTTTGGCTCCGCGCATACGCCGCCGGCTACGTCAAAAAGAATCGCGAGTTGACCGTCACCGGACCCTACGCCCACACCCGCAATCCGCTCTACCTCGGCTCCGTGCTGATCGCAGCCGGTTTTGCGGTGGCGCTGCTCAGTTGGCCCGTAGCGCTCGCGCTCACGCTCGGTTTCGCAATGATTTATGTACCGGTTATCGCTTCCGAGGAGCGCTTTCTGCGCGCCACTTTTCCCGGCTTCGACGGCTACTGCCGACAGGTTCCACGCCTCATCCCGCGCTGGACCCCGGCTCCTAACCCGAAAGGAGAGAGCGCCCCTGGCGCTGAAACGGGTGCCTTCTCCTTTTCGCTCTACATCCAGCACCGCGAGTACAATGCAGCTATAGGGGCTTTACTGCTTTATCTCAGCCTGCTCCTTCTGCGACCGCTGCTTGCCGCATGGGTTAATCTGCCGCGGTGAGCGTTCAGACGACCCAGGAGTTCATTTATCCCAGCAGTTCATCTAGCAAGGAGCCAGGCCGCCGGTGAAGACCTTTACGATCACAATCGCCTTTCTCAGCACGCTCGTTTTGGCCGCAGTGGCTAACAGCCAGCAAACCCCCACTCTCGCGCCGCCGCGCCCGGGCTTCACCTTTCCGCTCAAGCAGACCCTCACCTACTCGGTCGACTGGCGTGTCTTTCCCGCCGGAACAGCCGTGATGCGATTTGAGGCGGACGGCGACCGTGAGAACCTCACCGCCAGCGCCGACACAATCGGCGCCATCAACATGCTCTTCCACGTTGCCGATCGCTTCCAGTCCAGCTTTGACCGCGCCAAAGGCTGCACTTACGACTTCAACAAGCAGACGGTCGAAGGCCGCCGCCAGGTCTCCTCAACCCTCCACCTGGACTACGCCCAGAATCGTTCCATCTTGAACGAGAAGAACCTGGTCACTAAGCAAACCAAGCATGTGGAGTCAACCGCGCCCGCCTGCCTCACCGATCTGCTCTCCGGCGTCTACTATGCCTCGTCGCAGTCCATCGCTCTGGGACACAACTTCATCATCCCAGTGGTCGACAACATGCACGTCGTGCCCGTCACGATGAAGGTCGAAGGACGCGAGGAGATCAAGACCCCCCTCGGCTCATTCCATACTCTGCGCGTTCAGCCCACAGCCGACGCCGGCGTGGTCAAGAATCGCGGCAACATCTGGATCTGGTACACAGACGACGACCGACACCTGCCCGTCCAGATGCGCGCCCGCCTCTTCTGGGGCACCATCACCTTCCGCCTCATCGGCAACGACAACAAGTAGCCACGCACCGCCCGGGGCTTCTAGAGAAGCCAGAGTCGCCGCTCCACGAAGGCTCACCAGCCACCTTGTGCATCCTTCGCAGGGCACCTCTACTCTGGTTTCGCTCTAATTTCTGGGATGTGTCACCTTTTGGCCATCTTTTCTCCGCCGAGATTCATACCATCTCGGTCAGTCAGTGCCGGTTTAAGGCTAAATTCCACAAGTTCATCTCTCCTGGCGGCGTTCCATCTGCTGTCGCCGCAGGCTGATTGTGGTCCCCCGGGCCGCCACAACTACAAGCGGAAATCAACCCGGTTGCCTGAATCTTCACTTTTCCATGGAGGTTTCCGTCATGAGGCGAATCGTAGTTGTCTTGTCTCTTGCATTTTTCGCAGCAACCTCGGCTCTCCTGGGCGAGTCGCCCAGCGCGCCTGCAAGTCCATCTCCGCAGGCGGCCAGCCCGGCCCCGACTGCCAAAGCTGACAAGGCCGCAAAGAAGGAGCAGGTTCACCTCAGGCCGTTTTCCGCGCTTGCGTTCGGCGGAGGAATGTCGCTGATGGGCGTCAACCTGCAGGCTGCGACAAACGTAAACCGCTATCTGAACCTGCGCGGAACCGGTAACTTCTTCAACTACACCGCCAATGACATCTCTACCAACGGCTTTAGCCTGAACGGCACGGTGAATATGGCCACAGGCGGCGTCTCGCTGGACCTTTATCCCTTCCCGGCGCACGGCTTTCGCCTCAGCCCCGGAGCGCTCCTCTATAACAAGAACGAGATCTCGGCCATCGGCAGCCCCACGCCCGGAACCAGCATTACTCTCAACAGCCAGAATTTCTATGCGGACTCGGTCAATCCCATCAACGCCTCCGCAAACCTGGGCCTGAATACGCGCCAAAAGGCCTTCACCATGACCACCGGTTGGGGCAACATGATTCCCCGCAAGCGCGGCGGACACCTATCATTCCCCTTTGAGTTAGGCGCGGCCTTCACCGGTGTACCCACCCTGGCTATGACACTCTCTGGCGATGCCTGCACCAATCAAGCGGATGTCGCGATCAATGGCCCTTCTTGCGTGAATATGGCCACTAATGCGCAAGCGCAAGCTGATCTGGCTGCACAGCTCGCCAAGTGGAAGAACGATCTGAACCCCCTGCAGGTCTATCCGATCTTCTCCTTCGGCATAGCCTACGACTTTCACGCCAAGTAACTTCCAGCGCACAAGTCCAGCTAGGGCCGCCTCCCATTCGGAAGCGGCCCTTGTTGTTGAACAAACCTAACCAGTCCTATCTCGGCCATAGTGGCGGCTAACGCATTTTCGGAAATGATGTAGGCCGGAACCACAACCGCTCAGTGGGTTTTTCCTCAACCGGGGTCCCCGGCGACAGGTATTCGTCGCTGGGGTGGAAGTAAAACCCACATTTACAACTTTTGCGAGTTCACACTATTTTCGAAAATGCTGTGAGAGCCCAGAGCAACTTCAGATTAACGCGGTTCGGAACGACTCCATGCCGCACGTATCGAGGATGTCAACTGAGCCGATTCTCTTCTATAATTGAGCCGTCTCCTTAGAGCTGAATTGAAGGAAATCGGACAAGATGAATCTCTGCGCATGCGGAAACGCGGCTGAGAGCAACGGCTTACTCTGCCGCCGATGCGCCGCTTTGCAAGTTCTCGAACTTCGTGTGGGCGCATCGGCTGCAGAGATCAAAGCCGCTTATCGCACGCTGGTCAAAGTTTGGCATCCGGACCGCTTCCAGGGCGACAAAGCATTGAAGGACATCGCGGACGCCAAACTCAATAGCATTAATACTGCTTATGTGTTTTTGACTTCATCCCCCTCGATGGGAGATCGACAAGAAAACGAAAGAGCTGCGCCTCCGGATACAGTGCCCCAAGAGCCACCCACCAGCCAAGATTCGACAGCAGGACAGGCACGAACGGACAAGGGAGCTCCTTTTGTCAGTGCAGCCCGAGGCAGTTTCCCCTGGAAACTCCCAACGCTCAGAATTCTCTTCCGGCTAGCCCTGGTTCTATTAGCGATTCTGGTCGGCCGCTATATCTGGATCGCTTTCAACTTTCAGAGCCTCACCGGCGAAGCCTCATCAGTAGTTGGTGACGGCAAAGACAGCGTAATGAAAGAGTTGGAGACACCGAGGAGAAGGTTCTTGAATGCGGTGGAAGATGACTTGCGGAGTCTGGGCTTAAGCAGCCCGGCCCCGGCTGACCTGTCGCAAGCGGAGGAACCCACATCGGCAGCCAACCCGGATAACGAGCAGAAAGCGTCTGAGAGGCCGCAACCCAGGATCAAAGTCGCGCCGCATAAGGTCTATTCATACATTACGGTCGGATCAACCCAGCAGGAGGTGTTGGCTCAGCTAGGTACCCCGACGGCAGCCTCAGAAGATAAATTGGTCTATGGCCGGTCCGAACTTTACTTAAAAAACAACAACGTAGTCGGATGGAGAATCGATCCCGTCTCGTCTCCGATCAAGGTAAAGCTCTGGCCGGAGTCTTCAGTCGACACAACTTTGAAGTCTTTCACGATTGGCTCCAGGAAAGATGTTGTGCTGGTGGTTCAAGGAACTCCAACAGCATTCTCTGAAGGCAAATTCGAGTATGGCTCATCTGAAGTTTATTTCCAGAACAATCGGGTTGTGGGCTGGAAAAACGACCCTGCTTCCATTCAACTTCGGACAAAGCCCTACTAGAACCTGACTGGTTCAGGAGGGAAATCCGGAAGCCATTCTCCTCCGCTAGAAAAGAAAAACATCTTGCCCACCGCCGGGTCTGGTGGCCGTTGAGCCTAATCCTTCACCCGATCGATCCGCAGCGGGAAGGCTTTTCCCATCTGGGTAAACGTACCGCTGATAGATCTCCGGTCGGAACTGATCTTGCCTTCAAACACCGCTCCAATTCCTTTGATGGCGATGGTCAACGAACTACCGGTGCGTGTAACCGCAGTGGTGGGAACCCACCCCGGACTTTGGTCGGGACTTTGCAGCGATGCGGTCAAACCGCCCTCGGTATTGACGATCTTGAAGAAAATATGCAGCTTGGCAGTGCCCGCATCCAACGTGCCAAGCCACGTTCCATCAATCTCCGACGGCGCCGCAAGCTTGACCGGTGGTTGCGCGACCGCACGCTTGAAGTTAAGTTCGAGCGATTGGTCTTGCGTCCAGGCGCCGTCGATCTCCGTTGCATCTTTGTTGACAGTGCCTTCGTAGCTCCCGCGGACAGCATCGACGACGAGACTCAGCCTGGAATCCTTCAGCGTGGCGGAAGTGACCGGAATACCGAGTGCGCCTTGATCCAAGCTGTCGAGTGTTGAAGAGAGGCTTCCGTCTTTGGCTGCGGTAACATGCAGAACCAATCGGAGTTGCGCGCCACCGGCGTTCAGCGTTCCTTGCCAGTCCCCGGCTATCTGCGATTGCGCACGGCCGAGCGGTGTGAGAGCCAAGGTGACAAGAGCAAGCGCCATGAGCTTTCGATTCATCGTCATATTCATCTTTCTCCTTACTTCGGCATGACTGTCCGTTGGAAAACCACACTGCATCAACATAAGAGTGTCGAAATCCGGAGGGAGGCGCGGGTTTCAACCCCCGTATTGCGCCCAGAGAATCGACATGGGCTTTAGCCCCGGAAATAACTCCAGGATTGGGAAACCAACGCATTCCATTTCCCGAGCCGAAGGCCGCTGGCCCTACGGCAGGTGGTCACCCAAGCCGGGTGCCGGGTGCCCCATCCATTCCGCAGCCTTATCGCGGAATGGGTGGGAAACCACCAATCTCGTCCGCTGCCTGTCTATTTAATCAACTCCCCGACAATCTCCGCCGCGGCCTTCAGCGCCGCATCAATGCCCGCCTGGTCTTTCCCGCCGGCGTCGGCAATCTCCGCTTTCCCGCCGCCCGATCCGCCCACGAGCTTTGCCACCGCGCCCACCAGCTTTCCGGCCTGAATCCGCTTCGTCAGCCCCGGCGTAACTCCAGCAATCAGCGCGACTTTTCCCTCCGCTTGTGCCGACGCCAGCACCACCACGCCCTCGCCCAGCTTCTGCTTCAAATTGTCCACCAGAGTCCGCAACTGCCCGCGCTCCAGCCCATCGGCCCTCAGCGTCACCAGCCGCACGCCCTTCACTTCGACCGCGCCCGCCAACGCCTCGTCCAGCGCTCCGGCAGCCCCCTTCATCCGAGCCTCGTCCAGCTCCCGCCGCAGCCGTTTCAACTCGTCTTCCTGAGCGGCAAACCGCGCGCGAAGCCCGTCCGAAAGAGTGCCGCCCTCAGGCGCGGAGGCAACTTGAGAAACGAGCTGCGCCACTTCAAAGTCTTGCCGAAACGTATCCAGAGCGCCCAACCCCGTGATCGCCTCCAGCCGCCTAACTCCAGAGGACACCGACTCTTCGCTGACAATCTTGATCAGCCCAATCTCGCCCGTAGCTCGCGTATGCGTGCCGCCGCAAAGCTCCGTCGAAAATCCGTCAGCCAGCTTCACCACCCGCACCCGATCGCCGTACTTTTCCCCAAACAGCGCCATGGCGTGGTACTCGTTCACAGCCACGTCGATTGGCACATCTTCGATGGTCTCGACCTTCGCATCGGCCAGCACCTCGCGGTTCACGATGCTCTCAATCTCCTCCATCTCCTCATTAGCCACCTGCGCAAAGTGAGAGAAATCGAAGCGCAACCGATCCGGATGCACCGCGGACCCCGCCTGCTTCACATGCGTCCCCAGCACCTGCCGCAGCGCCGCGTGCAACAGGTGCGTCCCCGTATGATTCCGCCGAATTGCGTCGCGCCGCTCGCCATCTACCACGGTGCGCACATGATCTCCAACCGCCAGCGGCTCCTTAAGCAGAGCCTTGTGCGCCCGCACACCCTGCACCGGCAGCACGCACCCCGTAATCTCGGCCACAGTCGCATTCCCGTCCGCCGAAGTAAACCACCCCGTATCGCCCGTCTGCCCGCCCGAGTCGCCGTAAAAGCTCGTCTGATCCAGCACAACCTCAACCAGATCGCCAGCCTTCGCCGCCGGAACCCCCACGCCATCCTTCACAATTGCCAAAACGTCCGCGCCGGCTGCCGTGAGCTGCTTGTATCCCAGAAAATCCGTCTTCGGCAACTCCCGATAAGCCGGGCTAGCCGACTTCTGGCTTCCGCCCTTCCACGATGCGCGCGCGCGAGCCTGTTCTTCGGCGCGTGCTACTTCAAAGCTAGCTTGGTCGAAGCCAATCTCGAAATCATGTGCGGCGTCGATCATGAAGTCCATTGGAAGTCCGTAGGTCTCGTAGAGGTGAAAAGCTGTCTCTCCATTGAGAATCACACCGCCGTCTCTCGACTCATATTCTTGTAAGAAGCGAACCCCCCATCTAATTGCTTCCGGCCTCTCGGCATTCGCAATTCCGCTCTTGAGTAGCTGCAGAAACCCTCGGTTGATCGCGTTTGAGTCGATGCCTTGGAAATGAATGGAAATGAACCGCTCGACTGTTCTTCCAACCTCCAGCGCAATTTCAGATTCGAGACGGCTGCTTCCTTCCTTAAGCACGCGATCAAACTGATTCTCTTCCGCTTCAACCACCTTGGCCACGCGGTCCGCTGAATCCTTCAACTCGGGATAAGCGCCTTGCATCAGATCCCGCACAGCGTAGACCATCTCAAACAGAAACGGCTTTTCCTGCCCGAGCAGCCGCCCATGCCGAATCCCGCGCCGGAGAATCTTCCGCAGCACATAACCTCGTCCCTCGTTCGATGGCAGCACCCCGTCGTTAATAAGAAAAGTAGCGGCCCGTGCGTGGTCGGCAATGATGCGGAGGCTAGCAGACTCGATTCGCTCTCTTTCGTAGCGCAAACGAAGCTCCCCCTCAGTCGGTGGAGGAGGAAGACCGACGGACACCTTTCCAGCGAATGGGTCGCTGTACTTGAATTCTGTTAGGTTCGCCGCCCTCTCAATCAGTGGCGTAAACAAATCCGTCTCAAAATTGGAAACCTTCCCTTGCAGCACAGCGGCCACTCTCTCCAGCCCCATGCCGGTATCAATCGACGGTTTGGGCAACGGCGTCAGCGTGTACCCGGTTGTCTTGCCCGAAGCATCCACAACCGCCGACCGGTCAAACTGCATAAACACCAAATTCCAAATCTCCACATATCGCGCCTCATCCTGCCCAAACGGCTTATCAACTCCCGGAGTCTCGGCGGCCTCGATCCCCATGTCGTAGAAAATCTCCGAGCACGGCCCGCACGGCCCCGTCTCGCCCATCTGCCAGAAATTATCCTTGAGCCCGTACTCGCGAATCCGCTCCTTGGGCACGCCGGCCTCAATCCAATAGCCCTCGGCTTCGTCGTCGCGCGGCACGCCATCCGCGCCCTCGAAAATCGTCACGTATAGCCGCTCTTTCGGAATCCCCAACCACTCGGGGCTGGTCACCAGCTCCCACGCAAACGCAATCGCCTCGCGCTTGAAATAATCCCCGAACGAGAAGTTCCCCAGCATCTCAAAAAAAGTATGATGCCTCCGCGTAAAGCCCACATTCTCAAGGTCGTTATGCTTGCCGCCCGCCCGCACGCACTTCTGCGAAGTCGTCGCCCGAGAGTACTCCCGCCGCTCGGCCCCCAGGAACAAATCCTTAAACTGGTTCATCCCCGCGTTGGTAAACAGCAGCGTGGGGTCGTTGGCAGGCACCAGCGACGAAGAATGTACTCTGCGGTGGCCCTTCGACTCAAAAAAACGCAAAAATGTTTCGCGAATCTCGTTACCGCTCATTTCGTTCTTTGTGCGATTTTCCATAGCCTATTTAGTGTAACTGGCTGCGGAATGGAAGCGCAGTCGAAGGGTCGATTTGAAGGGTGCGGGCTTCAGCCCGTACATTACCCGAGCCAAATCAACCGGGCTTTAGCCCCTGAGGGAGGGTTTATTCCAATTGACCTGCCATGAGGGCGCACCGCGAACACGAAAGTCCGGCAGCTTACGATGAATTGTCCTCACGCCCATGCCGTCCGGGTTGGTACTCTGGAATCGCAGGACCGGGAAGGTTCAACCGGTTTTTAAGGAGAGGGAAGTGAGAGAGTTGATTCCTTTACGTCAGCGCTGCCACCGAGCGAGCGCGGCTCACGTTCGATTTGTCCTGATGATTGCATTGTTGGCCGGTTGCGCGGCTCCGCTTTTTGCCGGGAGCGCGGCCAAGCCGGATTTCGGCCCCAACGTCCTGGTCTTCAATCCATCCATGCCGTCAGCAGACATCCAGCGGCAGATCGATCAGGTTTACGCCATTCAGCGCGACAGCGAGTTTGGCTCGGCGCGCTACGCATTGCTGTTTTTGCCCGGCAATTACCATTTGGATGTGCCCGTCGGCTTTTACACCGAAGTGGTCGGCCTGGGCGCAACGCCCAACAGCGTCCACATCGCAGGCAACGTCCACGCTGACGCCAGCCGGCCAAAAAATAACGCCACTTGCACCTTTTGGCGCGCCGCCGAGGGCTTCTCGGTGACTCCCACTGGCGGCACGATGCAATGGGCGGTCGCGCAGGCTGGCGTTCTCCGCCGTATGCACATTCTGGGCAATTTGGTTCTCCACCAGCAACACGGCTGGGCGAGCGGCGGCTGGATGTCCGATACAGTAGTGGACGGCAACGTTGACTCCGGTACCCAGCAGCAGTGGATCTCGCGCAACAGCGAGTGGGGCAGTTGGACCGGCTCCAACTGGAACATGGTCTTCGTCGGCGTACCCTCGCCTCCATCCGGCGAGTGGCCCGCACCGCCCTTTACCAAGGTCGCCCAAACTCCAGTTGTGCGCGAAAAGCCCTTTCTCGCCGTTGACGCTCAGGGTAACTACTTTGTTCGCGTGCCCCACTTGCGCCGCGATAGCGCCGGCGTCACATGGCGCGCGGGCTCCACGCCGGGCGAATCAATCCCCATCGATCGCTTTTACATCGCCCACCCCGGCGACACAGCCGCGGCCATCAACGCACAACTAGCGGCCGGTAAGAATCTGCTTTTCACCCCTGGCATTTACGAGCTTGCCGAGGCCATCCGCGTCACCCGTCCCGGCACAGTGGTTATGGGACTTGGCTTCGCCACGCTGCGACCCGCGAACGGCAATGCCGTTTTGGTCGCCAGTGACGAGGACGGCATCGTCGTCGCGGGCCTTCTCATCGACGCCGGAGCCACGCTTTCACCCGTGCTGATGCAAATCGGTTCTCAAGGCAGCCACGCCAGTCACGCCAAAGCTCCAATTTCCCTCAGCGATATCTTCTTCCGCGTTGGCGGGGCCAGCCTGGGACGCGCTGGGATCGACCTCGAGATCAACAGCAACGACGCCATCGTTGATCACACCTGGATCTGGCGCGCAGATCACGGCTCCGGTGTGGGCTGGAGCCTGAACACCAATGAGAACGGCCTGGTGGTGAACGGCGACAACGTCACGGCTTACGGTCTCTTTGTCGAGCATCAGCGTCAATTTCAGGTGCTATGGAACGGCAATGGCGGCCGTACTTATTTCTATCAATCCGAGATCCCCTACGATCCGCCGGACCAGGCCGGCTACTCCAGCGCTCCAGGGGTGAACGGATGGGCATCCTATAAAGTCGCCGCCAATGTGACCAGCCACGAGGCCTGGGGACTCGGCATCTACTCAGTATTCCGTTATCCAAATGTTGTGCTCGACCACGCCATCGAGACGCCCCGCACGCCCGGCGTCCGCTTCCACCACATGATCACCGTGACTCTGGGTAATCTGGGCGCAATCGGCCACGTCATTGACGACGTGGGAGATGCCGCAATCCCGCATACTCACATGACCGCCAAGGTGACTGAGTTTCCATAAACCACAGCCTTCCATCTTGATTTGCTCGGTAACCCATGCCGTTGCCGCGCAAACCCTAAGCCGGGAAACTCCGCGCCAAGCCACTTCCAAAACGCTCCGCGCTCAATCATGGGAGAATGAAGTGGTACACCGTTATGACAAACGACAACCTCGAAAACTCCCTGCCCTCCCCCGAAAGCATGCCTGAGCCTGCCGCAGAGGCGACTTCTGTCCCCGTCGCCTCGCATACGCCCGAAGAACCCGCCGACGAGCCGTCCGAGTCTCTGGAATCCTTCGCCGACATGCTCTCGGCCTTCGAGCTCAGCCACTCGCATAAATCCGAGCCCGGCCAGCGCCAGCTCCAGGGCGTCGTCATTTCGCTTTCCGCAGACCAGGTCTTTCTCGACATCGGCTACAAGACCGAGGGTGTTTTGCCCCGCTCGGCCTTTGACAACAACGCCGAGGCCGTCAAGCCCGGCGACACATTCCCTGTCTCCGTTACTGGCCGCAACACCGAGCACTACTACGAGCTTTCGCGCTTTAAAGTCGCCCAGCCCCGCGATTGGTCGGCTCTCGAAGCCGCTTTCGCTGAGAAGATCGCCATCGTCGGCACCGTCACTGAAGTCCGCAAGGGCGGCGTCACTGTCGATGTCGGCGTCCGCGCTTTCATGCCTGCCAGCCGCAGCGGCACCAAGGACGCAGCCGAACTGGAAAAGCTGGTCGGCACCGAGATTACCTGCCGCATCACCAAGCTCGACGTCACCGACGAAGATGTAGTCGTTGATCGCCGCATCGTTCTTGAAGAGCAGGCCCGTGGCCTCACCGCGGCTCGCCGCGAAGCGCTGACTGAAGGCTCAACCGTCACCGGCACTGTCAGTACTCTCATGCCCTACGGCGCTTTCGTGGATATCGGCGGCATCGATGGCCTTCTCCACGTTTCTGACATTTCCCACGCCCGCGTCACCAAGCCCGAAGATGTCCTCACCGTCGGCCAGGAGCTTCAGCTCAAAATCCTCAAAATCGATCCTGAAACCAAGAAAATCTCTCTTGGCCTCAAGCAGCTTCAACCCGAACCATGGCAGACCGTTAGTCTCACCGTCGGCCAGCGCATCACCGGCACGGTCACACGCTTCGCCGACTTCGGTGCATTTGTCGAGATCGAGCCGGGCGTCGAAGGCCTCATCCACATTTCGGAGATGTCCTACGGCAAGAAGCTTCGCCATCCCAGCGATCTGCTCAAGCAGGGCGAGCGCGTCGATGCCGTCGTTCTCGCCATCAAACCGGAAGAGCGCCGCATCTCCCTTGGCCTCAAGCAGACCCTCGCCGACCCCTGGACCGAAGTCGAACGCAACTTCCCCGTCGGCTCGCAGATCGAAGGCCCCATCACCAAGCTGATGAACTTTGGCGCTTTCGTGCAACTCGCCGACGGCGTTGAAGGCCTCGTCCACATCAGCGAGATCACCGCGGATCGCCGCCTCAACCACCCCTCGGATGTGCTCCGCACCGGTCAGATCGTCAAGGCGCAAGTCCTCGCCATCGACCCGCTGAAACGCCAGATCAAGCTCAGCATGAAGCAGCTCGTCCCCACAGAAATCGACGAGTACATCGCCGAGCACAAGGTGGGCGACACCGTTTCCGGCCGCGTCATCGAGCAATCCCCATCGCTCATCCACGTCGAGTTAGGCGACGGCATCCGCGCCACTTGCCCCAGCGCATCAGCCTCCGCCGAGAAAACCGAAAAATCGGCAGAAGAGGCAGCCACACCCGCCGCCAAGCCTGATCTGTCCAACTTGTCTGCGCTCTTTAAAGATCGCTTCAAAGGCAGCACTCTCGCTGCAGCCATCAAGCCGGAGCCATTTAACGAAGGCCAGATCCGCAACTTCAAAATCACCAGGCTCGACGCGGAAGCCAAGAAAATCGAAGTGGAGTTAGCTTAACGCGTCACGATTTATTTTCAATTCTTGGCAAACTTAGGAATATCAATCGGTAAACCGACACGCATGAAAACGCGGGCGAATGATTGTGAAAGATGCTCCCTGTACGGCGGAAGGAGCCGCAAATGTTTTTCCTTTGCGGCTTTTGCCCTTAGGAGCGATACAGGCAAAGAATAAACCAGTTGAAGATCGATAACGCGTATTTCTCGTTCAAACCCGGATATGTTTGAACTGGCAATCATGTGATAGCGGGGCATCTGCCCTTTTCGAACTTTTTCCAAATTTTCTATCTTAGAAAGCAAGTGGCCGGATTTGAATTCTGATAATCTCCATAGAGGGCATAAGCTGACCTGATCAATATTCTTCTGATCCTTAGCAAGGTCGCAACTCTGCGACACCACTATGAGATCGCGCTCCTCCCATTTCAGAGTCAATTTTTCAGCGACGGGCGTTAAGTCATCCGTTGGGAAATATACGTGTGAATTCTCAAAGATATCCCCTTGTTGTAATTCATCTCCTTCCACAATTCCGAACCATGGATAGTCAGGGACAGCGGAGGCCACCGCGTCCAAAACGACTCTGGTGGGTGTTGGTGTCCGCCTGGATCCATGCTTCAGAAATTGGAATATACCTTTCAATCTCAGATGTCCTCAACGTCTGCCGGAACACCACGCCCCGCGTATTCCAAGGCCACATTGATCGTTCCTGATGGCCGTTCTGGATCAGGCCCCGAGAAAAAGTCCCAATCCAATACCTCGTCCGAAAAGCAGTCCGCTGGTGCCGCAGACCATCTTGGAGAAACAAAGCTCGGTGTGCGAATCAGCTCCTCAAGCTTATTGTCAGACAATTCGGCCATTATAGGGTCTGGTGGCAATTTGTACTCTCTTTTTACCCCGAAAAATGGCAGACAGATCGACTGCGGATATTGAATCATCGCAGCGTCTTGAGCAGTGGCAGTTAGCATTTACTTCTCCCTGAGCGTTTCGATGGTCGCTTTTGTTAAAAGCTGAAAGAATTGTGCCTTCTCGGTTGCGTGGGCCTTCTCAATCCACTGTTTCACAAAGTCTTGATCTGTCGTTGCAAAGCCTTCATTGCCGGTGAAAACATCTACATCAACATAGACAGAAGTACTGGGCGGAAGATTTCCTTGAAGAATATCCGTCGTTGCAATTCTAACGGTACAGGCAGTATCACTTGCTCCGCCCGTTGTGACATTTACGTTCACACTTCCTAAAATCGGTTCGTTGTCTATTTCGAGCTTCAAATCGAGGTCGGATATCGATCGAATACCATGAAGATCAGATCTCAGTGCGTTGAGGTATCTAAGCCCCAATCGTTCGATATTCAAATCATTGGCCTTTTTGAAGATCCCCTCAATCACATCCTCAAGTTCCGCCTTGAAGGCTTTCCAGCCGATGTAAGGCATACCCCTTGAATATGTGATTACGTTTGCACCAATTCTGACGGCACGTTTCTCCGATTCATCGACAAGTGCAAAAATCGGCTGATAACGCAAATTAGGATCTGCTTGTCGCAAAGCCGCTGGAAGCTGTGAAATGGGCAAGGACTCTTGTTTGAAATCCGCCCAGGGGGTGAATTCAGCAATTCGTCCAATAAGAACTTCTGGAAGCGTCGAGGTGGAGAACCGAACCTCAAAAAGCGCCTCGACAATGGCGTCATTCTTGAGCTTTTGTGGAATAGATTTACTGTTCCCCATTACTCTCATGCCCCCACATCATGTTCTCACACTGGTTTGAATGGATATGCAGACATGGAACAGATGCTCAACGACCTTCAACTGTTTGAAATCGCACAACATCACAACCTCAGACATTGCGTTCAAACGCTTTGGGAAGGCACCGCTCGGACGAATTCTTTCTAACATATTCGCCCATTTCGAGTCCAACTGTTCCTTTTATCGCCTGAAGCGCTCGTTTGCTTATGACGGTCATCACACGATTTGGATAGCGTCTTACCATGTGCCAGGTACCCAGGTCGCGATTTTGGAACAAGAGCCCCCAGACCTACATCCCCGCCCCATCCGCCTTTACCGCCTCGCCAGTCGCGCCCTTTCCCAGCCCCTTCGCATTCATCACCCGCAGCGGCATCGCTCCCTGCGACTGGTGCAGCGTAACAATAATCGCCCCAGCCGGCTTCTTGCCTTGGCACTGGTAAGAGTGTGGAATGCTCGAGTCAAAGTAAACCGCGTCGCCCACGCCCAGCAAGAACCCCTGTTCCCCGTGGCGCAGCTCCAGCTCTCCCTCCAGAACGTATAGAAACTCAAACCCTGGGTGCATGTGCGCCTTGGGCTCCATCTCCTTCGTCAGCGGAACAAACTCGGCAAAGTATGGGTCCATCTGCCGGTCAGGAACCATGTAGCCCAGGCTCTCGAAAAAGTAAGTAGGAAACTCCACCCCGGTCTGCGGCAGCCTCACCCGCTCCTTGCGCCGGTGAATCCGGAAAACCGCCGATGGATCGCTCTCAAAGAAGTACGACAGATCCTTTGAAAACACCATCGCGATCCGCGCCAGGTTGCGTAGCGTCGGCACCACACGCCCCGTCTCCAACTGCGACAAAAAGCTGGCCGAAAGCCCCGTCCTCTGGCCCAGTTCCACCAGACCCATCGACTTCTTCAGCCGCAGCCGCCTGATCCGGTCACCGATATGCTTCTCGGCAATCACCTGCGACGTTGTCTCCGCATCCACCTGCGACTTTTGCGTCTCTTCGCTGCGAACCACCGCCGACTCGCTCATAGACCCTCCAGCCCACGCGCAAATTCTTTACCCTGGGGAAATATTGCGCGCATCAAAAACTATTCCCATCCTACTAAAGTCCTATTTCCCTAGCAATCTTATTTCTCTCTCTAACAGATCTCCTCCCGTAGGGGGCGTCGAGAATAGCCCAGGGCTGGGGTCCCCGGCACGCGGTTTTTGTGTGCTGGGGTGGCAGGGTGAGACCCCGGATATGCGTCCAAATCAAAATCCATAACCCCGGAGGAGCCGGACGAACCCCACCCAACCCTCACGCGCTATCCTAAAGAGTCCGGTCGATCCAGCCGGGTGCCGGGTGCCCCATCCTTGCGACGTACTTGTTTTTGTCGCAAGGGTGGGATTCGCTGCCGTTGATAAGATCGTCTCTGTACCGCACGAGCTATCCTAAAGAGTCTGGCCGATCAAGCACCATCTGGCCCATAAGGAAGAAAATGCCCGAAGACTCAAACACTCCTGCCGCACCGCAGGTGCCGCCAGTGGCCACCATCGCCACTCTCGACCAGCATGAAGGCCAATCCGTCACCCTCCGCGGCTGGCTCTATAACCTACGGGAGAGCGGCAAGCTGCTCTTTCCCATCTTTCGTGACGGCACTGGAACCATCCAGGGCGTCGCCCACGTCAAGAGTGTCCCGCCCGAAGTCTTCGAGGCACTCAAGGGCCTCACTCAAGAATCCAGCGTCATCGTCACCGGCAAGGTCCGCGCCGACAAGCGCGCTCCCGGCGGCTTCGAACTCGATGTTGAAGGCCTCCAGGTTGTTCAGCGCGTTCCCGAGTCCGACCCCTACCCCATTACACCCAAGGAGCACGGCGTCGATTTTCTCATGGAACACCGCCATCTCTGGGTTCGCTCTCCGCGCCAGTCTGCCATCCTCCGCATCCGTGCTGAAATCATGCGAGCCGCTGCGGAATATTTCGATACCAACGGCTTCATCCGCACCGACCCACCCATCCTGACACCCGCGGCCTGCGAAGGCACCTCAACGCTCTTTTCAGTCGATTACTTCGGCGATCCGGCCTTTCTCACTCAATCCGGCCAGCTTTATATCGAGTCCACCGCCCTCGCTCTCGGCAAGGTCTACAGCTTCGGCCCGACTTTCCGCGCTGAGAAATCCAAAACCCGCCGTCACCTTACCGAGTTCTGGATGATCGAGCCGGAGGTCGCCTTTATGGACCTCGACGGCCTCCTCGAGTTAGCCGAAAACTTCCTCTCTCACATTGTTCAATCCGTTCTCAAGAACCGCGCTCCCGAACTGGCGGTCATCGGCCGCGACCCCGCTAAATTGCAAGCCATTTGCCCGCCCTTCCCGCGCCTCCGCTACGACGTGGCCTGTGAAATGCTCAACCAGGCTCACAAAGACGGCCATCTTGAGGCGCCGTTCGAGTACGGAAACGACTTCGGCTCTCCCGACGAAACCTGGCTTAGTTCTCAATTCGACCGTCCCGTCATGGTTCACCGCTATCCTGCTGATGTAAAAGCCTTTTACATGGAGCCTGACCCCATCGACTCGCGCTACGCCCTTTGCGTCGATGTACTCGCCCCCGAAGGCTACGGCGAAATCATCGGAGGCTCGCAGCGCGTTTCCAGCTTTGAGCTGCTCAACTCACGCATCGAGCAACACAACCTGCCCAAAGAAGCCTTCCAGTGGTATCTCGACCTGCGCCGTTACGGCAGCGTCCCCCATTCGGGCTTCGGCATGGGCATCGAAAGAGCGGTGGCCTGGATCTGCGGCCTAGACCACGTCCGCGAAACCATCCCCTTCGCCCGCACCCTCCATCGCATCTACCCTTAAACCGTAGGCTCAAGCTCTTCGTGGCAGGCGTGTTTGGAGGGTACGGGCTTCAGCCCGTAAATGAACGCCCCAAAATGAACTGGGCTTTAGCCGCTGAGGGACATTTCTGGTCAGTTTCGCCCTCAGTTCCTGGTCTTTTCGCTGCCCGTATAGCCCAGCCTGTGCAGCAACCGGCATACATGTGCGGGATGATAGCGGACGCCGAAGCGCTCCTCAATCAGATCGGCCACGCGAGCGCAGGTCCAGGGGCTGGAATCTAAGCTCGTTTCCTTCGCCAAAACCTGGTCGAGTTCCCGCATGGCATCCGCATCCAACCGTCGAGGTCGGCCGGCGGCCGGTTGGGCTCGCAACGCCTGGCTGCCCTCTTGCCGAACAGTCGCTCTCCAACGCCTCAAACTGCGCCGATCCACTCCCGTCAGCCGCGCAACCTCCACCGGGGCAAGCCCCTGCGCGAGCAAAACCAGGGCGCGAAATCGCCGCCGCTCCAACTCTTCAGGAGAGCCAGTTGGTCGCATGGATCGCCTCCGCAAGTCAGTATAGGGCATTAGTTATGCAGGAATGGCATAATTTCCTCGTTTTTGACTAATTCAGAACGTGATTTTTGCTTTTTGTATAGTGCATAAATAATGTCCTAATATTGAACCGCAAATTTGACCGCTCGGCAAATGACCTGAAGCGCCATATCGACTCTTCCTCGTGCGGCAGTAATAATTGCCACGCCAGCCTTATGCACTTCGTCCCTCCGACCCAATGAAAGAGCGATACGTTCCTCCTCGGCTACGCAACCAAATTCCCCCACCAGCCTGCCTTGCTCCCAGCACAAGCTTTTCATTCGACGACCCCTTCCTGCTCATGTAGAATTCTCGAAATCAATTTCCCCACTCTTGACCGGCCTCTAATCGCTTGTAAGAAAAGGAAAGACCCATGCGGATTTCGTCCTTCGTGCGCCACCTGCCCCTGATTTTTGCCATCACATCACCAGCCCTCCTTCTGGCCCAGTTTCAAAAGCCCACCGATGAAGAGCTCAAAATGACCGCTGACCCAAAAGCTCCGGGTGCGGCCGCCGTCTACCTCAACGTGGAAGAGGTCGCCAACGATCCCATCCATTTCCAGACCGTCTACGTGCGCATCAAGGTGCTTCAGGAGAAAGGCAAGGAGCTGGCTACCGTCCATCTCCCTTACTGGCACGGCAACTTCAAGATTGAGGACATCAAGGCGCGCACCATTCACTCTGACGGAACCATTATTCCGCTAATTGGCAAACCTGAAGACCTATTGCTCTCCAAGACAGCGCTCGGCAAAGGCGATCAGATGCAGATCAATAGCAAGGTGTTCACGCTGCCCAGCGTCGAGGTCGGCAGCATCCTCGAATATCGCTACGATCTGCGCTACGACGACGACCATGTCTCGTCGCCAACTTGGGAGATTCAGCGTCCCTATTTCGTTCACCAGGCGCGCTACACTTTTACACCCTTCAAGGCATTCCTGCCCGGCCTCCAAAATGCCACCAGCATGACCCTCACTAATGCGCGCGGCGATGTTCTCAACACTCTTATTTGGTACAAGGTTCTTCCAAAAGGCGTCGAGATGAAGGCCGATGTGGCTGGGGTTTTCCGCCTTGAGGTGACCGACATCCCAGCCGCGCCGGACGAGGAGTTCATGCCGCCCCTCGATGGCCTGCTCTATCAAGTGAAGTTCTACTACAAAAGCGCCCATGACTCCGCTGAATACTGGGTATATGAGGCCAAGCGCTGGTCAAAGGAAGTGGATCATTTCGCTGAGCCCTCCAGGTCAATCAAGGAAGCAGTAGCCGGCATCATCGCTCCCGGTGACAGCGAATTGGATAAAGCCAAAAAGCTCTACAAGGCCGTGCAGGCGCTCGACAACACCGACTATTCCCGCAAGAAGACTGACGCGGAACTTAAGCAGCTCAAATTGAAAGTCGCCCGTCGAGCCGAAGATACATGGGCGCAGAAAAGCGGCTCCAGCCAGGACATCGCCTTCCTCTATCTCGCCATGCTGCGCGCCGCGGGCCTCAACGCCAATGACATGAAGGTCGTCGATCGCAGTCAGCGTGTATTTGCGATCGGCTACCTCGATTTCGACCAGTTGGATGATGACATCGTTCTTCTGAACAGCGCCGGCAAGGAAATTCCTCTTGATCCCGGCGAGAAGATGTGCCCATTTCAGATCGTCCGCTGGACCCATTCCGGAACCACCGGCATCGCCCAGGCCGATCACGTGCGCAACCTTGGAATTACCCCCGAGCAGGCCTATACCGACAACAAGACGACGCGCACCGGTGAGCTCACTCTCGACGAACACGGCGCAATCGCAGGACAACTTGCCTTTGTGACGCAAGGCCAGCAGGCCATCGACTGGCGCCAGGCCGCCCTGAAAAACGACCAGGACGAACTGAAAAAGCAGTTCGATCATTCTCTCGAGTCCTACGTTCCTGAAGGCGTCGAGGCCCATGTCGATCACTTCGTGGGGTTGGACGATCCCGAGGCCAAGCTGGTGACCATTGTGAATGTCCACGGAAATCTGGGCGCTGCGACTTCAAAGCGCCTGCTCCTGCCAGGTTTCTTCTTTCAGACCCGCGGAAGCCATCCCTTCGTAAATGAAGAAAAGCGCCTCGAACCTGTTGATATGCGTTATGGCGAACAGGTGACCGACCAGATTGTCTACCACCTGCCTGCCAACATGAGCGTGGAAGGCGCGCCCCTGGATACGAAGATTTCCTGGCAAGGCCATGCAATCTTTGCCACCAAAACGGCTTCCGCACCCGGCCAGATAACCATCGCTCGCATCCTTGCCCGCGGCTTCAGCTCCGCCAAGCCAGAGGAGTACCAGGACCTGCGCGGCTTTTACCAGAAGGTCGCCGCCGCCGATCAGGCACAACTCGTTCTCGTCAAAACGGCTCCCGCACAGAAAGGGAATTGATAGGGCCACATTTCAAAAGCAGTGCTCTATGGCTTCTGTTGCATTCAGTGAAAGGATAAATTCTTGCGAGTTTCCGTTTTCATCCGCAGCCTTCTGTCGCTTCTTGTCGTCGCGTCGCCAGCCCTCCTTCGCGCACAGTTCCAGCAACCCACTGATGAAGAACTCAAGATGACCGCCGACCCCAAAGCTCCCGGTGCGGCCGCCGTCTACCTCAACATCGAGCAGAGCACCAACGACCCTTTCCACGATATGAACTATTACGCGCGCATCAAAGTGCTTACAGAGAAGGGAAAGGAGTTGGCTACTGTCCAGATTCCTTATCTGGACAACGGCGACGAGATTACCGACATTCAAGCCCGTACCATTCACACAGACGGAACAGTCGTTCCGCTTGTTGGAAAGCCTGCCGATTTATTGATCTCCAAGACGGTAACCAAGTATGGCGATTTCGAGGTCAATAAGAAAGTTCTCACTCTGCCCAGCGTTGAGGTCGGTAGCATCCTTGAGTATCGCTTCCAAGTGCGTTACAGCGAATACAAGGTCTCATCCCCAACCTGGGAGATTCAGCAGCCATATTTCGTCCACAAGGCCCATTACACCTTCACTCCGTGGAAGTCATTCATGAGGGACTCCGCGGACAGCACCGGCAGTTACCTGCTGGATGCTCGTCGTAGACCACTTAACATGCTCCTCTGGTGGACCCAACTCCCACCAGGGACCGAGCTCAAGAGGGATGGTTTCGGGCGTTTCAGCCTTGACCTGACCGACGTTCCTCCGGCCCCTCAAGAAGAGTGGATGCCACCCATCCGCAGCTTGCTTTATCGCGTTCTCTTCTACTACAAATACGCCTCAAACAATCAGGAATTCTGGGCCGGTGAGACCAAATTATGGTCAAAAGACGTAGACCACTTTGCCGAGCCTACCAAAGCTATCCACGAAGCAGTGAACACTCTGGTTGCGCCAACCGACAGCGACCTCGATAAAGCGAAGAAGCTTTACAAAGCCGTTCAGGCCCTCGATAACACCGACTTTTCACGCAAAAAGAGCACGTCCGAGATGAAGCAGCTCAAGCTGAAGACGGCCAAACGCGCTGAAGACACCTGGACGCAGAAAAGCGGCACAAGTGAGGACATTGCCCTCCTCTACATTGCAATGCTGCGCGCTGCCGGCCTCACTGCGTACGATATGAAACTCGTCAACCGCAAAGAGGGTATTTTTGACAACGCTTATCTCAACTTCGATCAGCTCGATGACGACGTTGTTATCCTCGCCATCGGCGGCCAGGAAATCCTCCTCGACCCCGGCGAGAAGATGTGTCCCTTCCAAACCCTGCATTGGAGCCATTCCGGAGCCAGTGGCGCCCGCCAAAGCCCCGATGCCCATTACGCCGCTACAACGCCGCTTCAATACTACAAGCCGAATTCTCTCGTGCGCATTGGCGACGTTAATGTGGACGAACACGGCACGATCACCGGCGCGTTCCGGTTCATCATGACCGGCCAGGAAGCGCTCCGCTGGCGGCAGGCAGCGCTGCGCAACGACCTCGACGAGGTCAAGAAGCAATTTGATCACTCGCTTGATCTCATCCTCCCCGAAGGCATCGAGGCTCATATCGATCACTTCTTGCAGCTCGACGATCCCGATGCAGCTTTGACGGCTATCGTCAATGTTCACGGGGTGCTCGGCGCGGCAACTTCCAAACGCCTTATGCTCCCAGCTTTTTTCTTTGAGACACGCGGCGCGCATCCCTTCGTCGCTCAGGAAACGCGTCTCGAAACTGTAGATATGCACTATGGCGAACAGATCACGGATCAAGTCAGTTATCGGATACCCCAAAATCTCGCAGTTGAGGGTGCGCCTCAGGACGCAACTGTTGCCTGGAAGGACCATGCGGTTCTTGTCACAAAAATTATCTCTGCGCCCGGTAGCGTCACTGTTGGACGCACCCTCGCCCGCGCCTTTACTGTAGCCCAGCCAGCGGAGTACCAGGACCTCCGCGGTTTTTATCAGAAGCTTGCCGCCGCCGACCAGCAGCAACTCGTGCTTACCCGCGCCCCTGCCGCGAAAGGAAACTGATCATGAAATTCCCGCTCTCTTCCATTCGTCTCTCCATCGCCGCGTTGCTCATATTCGCCTGCCAGCCCGGCCACGCCAGTTGGTTTGGCAAAGATAAGCAGGATCTGCCGCAATGGGGCCTCGACGCCGCCAAAACTCCCACGCCCGCCTATGTGAAAGATGCGGCCACTGTCATACTTCTCGATGAATACCTTGAAACCGTTGACTCCGACGGCCGGGCTACTGAGCGAGCGCGCGAAGTGATTCGCATCCTCAAGCCGCAAGGCCGCAAAACAGCGTGTGAGGTTTCCTACGATGTGGACGAGAAGGTCAACTACTTTCGCGAGTGGACCATCGCCGCCGACCAAAAGCAGTATCAGGCCCAGGACACGGACTTCATCGATGTGGGCGACACCAGCGTCCCCATCATGCTCTCCACCCGCAAGACCCGCGTCGTCCATCCTCCCGCCGGCGATGTAGGCGCCATCATCGTTTGCGAGTCCGAAAAATCAGTTGAACCCTATCTCCAGGAGACGGTCTGGGAAATCCAGCTCAGTATTCCCGTAGTTTTCCAGGCTCTCGAAGTAGACCTGCCCGCCGGTCGCTCTTACTCCGCGGCATGGCACAGATTTCCGCCCGTCAAGCCCGTCGAGGTCGCTCCCAACCACTGGCGCTGGGAACTGAAAGATATGCCCGCGCTCGACCTCCGCGATGTGAAGTCCCGCCCTGAATGGGCCGCGCTCGCCGCCCGTATGTCCGTTCAGTGGGGCGATGCCGCCGTTCCGGGCACAGACAACCAGTGGCGTGCCATCGGTCAATGGGTCACCACGCTGGAAGCAAACCGTCCCGATCCGTCGCCGGAGATCACAGCCCAAACCCAGAGCCTCATCGCCGGCGCGCCCGACTTCTACGCCAAACTTAGCCGCATTACCGAGTACATTCAGAAAAACGTCCGCTACTTCACCGTCTCGCGCGGCATTGGCGGCCTGCAGGCGAATCATGCAGCCGACATCTTCCGCAATCGTTACGGCGACTGCAAAGACAAGACCACCCTGCTCATCTCCATGCTCCAGGTGGCCGGCATTCATGCCTTCTATGTGCCATTGGACGACCGACGCGGCATCGTCGATCCTGATGTACCCTCCCTGATCGGCAACCACATGATTACCGCCATTGAGGTTCCATCCGACGTGCAGGATCCGCGCCTCAAGGCCATCGCTAAAGCTAAAGATGGCAAGCGCTACCTCATTTTCGATCCCACCGACGAGCGCACTCCAGTTGGCAATCTCCCTTCTAAAGAGCAAGGCGGCTACGGCATCCTTGCTGCTGGAGCTTCGAGCCAGATCGTCTCTCTCCCGGTCCTTGATCCAGACGCCGATAGCAACGAGCAGAAAGGGAACTTCACCCTCGCCGCCGACGGCACACTCACTGGTTCAATAGACACAGACCACTCGGGCCCCGAAGGCGCCGACCTGCGCAGCATTTTCAAGTATACCGATGAGAAAGAGCGCCGCGCGGCCTTCGAAAAGTTCATCGCCGAAACCATCGCTGGCGTCACCCTCGACAGCTTTTCCATCACCGAGCCCTCCGCCCTCGACAAGCCACTCGGGCTCCACTTCAAGGTGACAGCGCACCAATACTCTCACCAGGCCGGATCGCTCCTGCTGGTGCGCACTCTTTATTTCCGCTCCTACTCTCTGCCCTTCGACGATAAGCCTCGCGTCTATCCCATCGATCTGGACGCGACCGGCCGCTGGCGTGACAGCTTCGACATCACCATCCCTCCCGGCTATGTCATCGATGAAACTCCAGACCCCGTCAGCATCGACGTTGGCTTTGCCAGCTACCATTCTGCGACCACGGCCAAAGGCAATCTCCTCCATTACGAGCGCGAGTACATCGTCCGCCAGGTTGAGATTCCTCCCGCCAAAGCCGCCGACTTCCGCCTGCTTGAGTCCACCATTCTCGCCGACGAAAAGGACTCCGCCGTTCTCAAAAAGCAGTAACCAGAAGGCAAACCTTCATCGCGCTCAGCAATGCGGGTGCCCCAGGTCCCTCGCATTTGGGGACCTGGGAATCCACCCACATCGTTTACCCTTATCAAGTCATGATTCGCTGGCTTGTCATCGGAATTGGCGACATCGCGCGCCGTCGCATCATCCCGGCCATTCTCGCCGAGCAGCGCAGCCACCTGCAGGCGTTCGTCACACGCGACCCGCAAAAGGCCGCCGCATATCCTGGCGTCGAGGTCTTTACCAATCTCGAAGTTGCGCTCCTGACCACTCCGATTGACGCCGTCTACGTTGCCTCGCCGGTCTTTCTTCATGCGCCTCAAACCATTGCGTGTCTTCAGGCAGGCAAGCACGTCCTCTGCGAAAAACCCACTGCGATGAACCTCGCCGATGCGCAGTCCATGGTTGCCGCGGCCCGCGCTCATCAGCGGCTCTTCTCCGTCGCCTACTACCGCAGATTCTTTCCCAAGCTCATTCGTGCCCGACAACTCATGCTCGAAGGTGCCATCGGCCGGCCCGTTTTCGCCGAAGCAAACTGTCATAGTTGGCTGAAAAACGACGATCCGAATTGGACTAGAAAATGGCTTTTCGATCCAGCCATGGCCGGGGGCGGCCCGCTTTTCGACATCGCCTGCCATCGCATTGATGCCCTGAACTTCCTCTTTGGCGAGCCGTGCCGCTCCACCGGCTTTCTTTCCAGCGCTTTTCATTCCATGGCTGTCGAAGATGCGGCCACCGTGCTCGTTCAATACGAGCGCGGCGTCCATGCCACAGTTGACGTGCGCTGGAACTCGCGCATTGAGCGCGATCAGTTTCGCGTGATCGGAACCGACGGCGAGATGATCCTTGATCCTCTCAGCGGCCCGATGCTCCGCGTTGGCGACGTGCAGGAGTCGCTCCCCAGGCACTCCAACGCGCATTACCCATGCATTGAAAACTTCGTCTCCGCCATCCTCGATGCGGCGCCTCTCGCCTGCACCGGCGATGAGGCTCTGTGGACCGACCGCGTCACTCATTCCGTTCTCCTCGCCAACCAACCCTAAAATGATTCGCTCTGAATCCAGCTTTGTCTCCGCGCATCCATACACCCATGAGCCATTCTCTTTTTTCTCCGCTCCAACTTCGTTCAGTCAGCTTTCCCAATCGCATCGGCGTCACGCCGATGTGCCAGTATTCCTCGCAAGACGGCTTCGCTACAGATTGGCACCTCGTCCATCTCGGCTGCCGCGCGCAAGGAGGCGCTGGCCTAGTCATTCTCGAAGCCGCAGCTATTGTTCCGGAGGGTCGCATCTCTCCCGGCGATCTCGGTATTTGGAGCGACGAACACATCCCGGCACTCGAGCGCATTGTTCAGTTCATTCACTCGCAAGGCGCTTGCGCGGCAATTCAACTGGCTCACGCCGGACGCAAGGCCAGCACGAAGATTCCTTTCTCTGGATCAGGTCCGCTCTCAGCCGCCGATGGCGCCTGGCAGGTGGTCGCGCCCAGCCCATTACCCTTCGCGCCCGGTTACGCCTCGCCCAAGTCTCTCGATCAGGCCAGCATCACGGCCATAATCGATGCCTTTGCCCAAGCTGCTCGCCGCGCGCACAATGCCGGTTTCGACATCGTTGAGATTCACGCTGCGCACGGTTATCTGCTCCACCAATTTCTATCTCCTCTTGCCAATCAGCGCACCGATTCTTACGGCGGAAGTTTTCAAAATCGCGCTCGTCTGGCCTTGCAGGTGGTGGACGCTGTCCGCGCCCAATGGCCCGCCCATCTGCCGCTCTTTGTTCGCATCTCCGCCACCGACTGGGTTCCCGGCGGCTGGTCCGTCGACGAATCCGTCCAGCTTTCTATGCTCTTTCGCGAGCATGGCGTTGATCTAGTCGATGTTTCCTCTGGTGGCCAGGTTCCCAACGCCCAGATCCCCGCAGTTCCCGGATTTCAGGTAGAGTTTGCCGCCAGAATCCGTCGCGAAGCATCCATTCCCACTGCTGCCGTTGGCCTGATTACTGACCCCGTCCAAGCGGATACCATCGTTGCCCGAGGCGAAGCCGATCTCATTCTCCTCGGCCGCGAACTGCTGCGCGACCCGTACTGGCCGCTCCATGCCGCAGCCGCTCTCGCTGAGCCCGTCAGTTGGCCGCCGCAATATCTGCGCGCTGCGCCCTCCAATTCCACCGCACGCTCTCACATCACCCGCCCTGAAAAGGCGACCTAAACAGCCGCGGACCTGAGCAGATTTCTCGTCGATTCGCATCCGCGCCCCGCGCCGTTCCCCGACAAACTGCGGCCGCTCCACCGATTTTGCTTCGCAAATAGTGCAAATTGTGGCCTATACTGCCTCTAGAGCAGGGTCTTCACCACGGTCGCGGTACCCTCCTCGTCTTCTCCATGGCTATGCAACTACACACGAATCGCGCCCCCGATTCACCCGTAATACCTGACCGTCTCTACTTCAAGATCGGCGATGTAGCCCGAATCTGCAAAGTTGAAACCTATGTCTTGCGCTTTTGGGAGACGCAGTTTCCGCAGCTTAAACCCAACAAGAGCGGAACCGGCCAGCGGCTCTACCGGCGTCATGATGTCGAGCTGGCTTTGAAGATCAAACACCTGGTCCACACCGAGGGCTATACGCTCTCTGGCGCACGCCAGGCCCTCGAACAAGGTCACCGCCAGCACACTTCCCCGCCAGAGACGCAACCTGATCCACAGTCTCGATTGCCGCTCGCCGTCGTCGGCCAATCCCAGCCAATCTCGGCCCAGACGGATGATCTCGCTTCGACCATCGCACACGCGCGCGCCGAACTTCGTGAGATTGCCAACCTCCTCGCCGCGCCCGCGCCCCAGCCGCCGCGCCGCCGCGCCCGTCTGGCCACCATGCCGTCCACGTCAGGCTCGCTCTTCCCGCCCTTTTGATCCGAAGAGGAACCTCCGCACAAAGAGACGCTTTAAAAGGGCACGGCTTCAAAGCCCCCGCCCTGTGCGCAGTTGACCTGAAACTTGAAACCAACAGAGGCATTTGCGAGCGTGAGGGAAACAGTAGTTTAGGATTGTTCTGCACATTCCAGAGAAGCGACTATGTCGATGGACAATGGTGATCAAAAGATTCGCGCACACAGCACCACTTGGATGCTGCTTGCAGGCTGCGGTGGGATTCTGTTTATTGCGACCTATGCCGTTCTTGGCTTCCTGACGCCCAGCTACAACTCTCTCCGCGGCACCATTAGTTCACTCGAGCTTACCTCCTTCGGACTGGTACAGCAGATCAACTTCTTTGTCTTTGGCGCTTTACTTTGCGTGTTCGCTCTGGGCCTGCGCCGCGAGATGCAGCAGGGATTTGGCACGATGCTGATTCCCGTAATCCAATTCATTGACGGCCTTGGTGTAATAGGCGATGCCTTCTTTATCCGGCCTCCGCTGCACCTGGCCTGCGATCTTGTTGCTTTCAATGCCGCACTGTGCGTCCTTTTTCTCTTTGCATGGCGCTTTCGACGCGATCCGCTCTGGCGCGGCTGGACCGCATACAGTTTCCTCACAGCAGTCGCGATGATGGCGTTGTTGCTTGGTTTCGGGATGGCTAATCATCTCGGTGGCCCAGCAGGCCTGATGGAAAAGCTGGCAACCATCGTGCGCACCACCTGGTCGGTTCTATTTGTGAGCCGGTTGCTGGCGGGAGCCCGTCTGGCTTTCACGATCAACCGGCCTTCGACGACCCGTCTCTGAGCTTCTATACGCACATCATTGCCAACTCGCACATCGATATGCTTTTCTACAGCCTGCAGATGAGTTCGGGCTGGTTTACCGGCCACTCGAAAGATACCACTTAGTTATCTTCCTGACGAGGTTGGCGCCAATGGATTCATGAAGCAAGAACAAGTCTCGTCACAAAGTTCCCGCGATTCGGTGACTTTTGGAGCAGGAGTCGAATTTCTTGGGCAAGGTGAAGACTTTTGGGGCAAGAAGTCCGTTTTCGCCACTTGTTAGGCAAAGCGGACTCAGTGAATACGTCCTGACAACGAGGACATATTCAGAGGCTTACTGACTCGCTGCATTTGTCAGGAATTTCTCCGAGCCGCAAAGCACCCTCACTTTTCCCGTTCGAAGGTGAGCGACGCGGAGTTGATGCAGTAGCGCAGGCCTGTAGGCCGTGGACCGTCAGGGAATACGTGGCCCAGATGCCCGCCGCAGTGGGCGCATGTGACCTCGACGCGCCGCATTCCCAGGCTCCCATCTTCATGCTCATTGACGGCTTTGGACTCCGCGGGCAGCATGAAGCTGGGCCAGCCGCAGCCGGAGTCGAACTTCGCCCCGCTCAGAAACAGCAGCGCGCCGCATCCCGCGCAATGGTAGTTTCCTGTCTCGTGGTTCTCTGTGAGGACGCCCGTGAATGGCCGCTCGGTGCCTTTTTCACGCAACACCCTGTACTGCTCCGGCGTGAGCCGGGCGCGCCATTCGGCCTCTGAGTGCGGAATGGTTTCCGGCGTCTCGCTGGGTTTGCCTGCTTCGCTCATCGAGTGCCTCTCTAAGCGAGTTGGATGCGGTCGGCCACTGGAACGGAGCAGAACTTCAGACCTCCGCCACCACTTCAATCTCCACCAGCACATCTTTGGGCAAGCGGGAGACTTCCACCGTGGTCCGTGCCGGAGGCGTAACGCCTTCCGGGCCAAGATAGGCTCCGTAGACCGCATTCATGGCCGCAAAATCGTTGAAGTCTTTGAGGAAGACGGTCGTCTTCACTGCCTTTGCGAGGCTTGTTCCCGCTGCTTCCAGAATCGCCTTGAGGTTTTCCAACACGCGTGTGGTCTGCTCAGTGATGCCGCTGGCGACGACCTGCTGTGTAGCCGGGTCCAGCGCAATCTGGCCGGCAGTGAAGACAAGATTTCCCGCGCGCACAGCCTGCGAATAAGGGCCGATTGCGGCAGGAGCCGAGGATGTTGCAATCACGTGTTTGCTCATGCCTAAATTGTAGCCGGGGGAACAAGCCAAAAATCTCAATGCCACACCGCGAGAAGACCGCCGCTCACCATCAGCGCCGCTAGCCAATAGCCCAAGTTGATCGCCAACAGTTTGAAGGAGCGCTGTTCGTAAATCGTCTCCGCAAAAAGTGGTGCCGCAATGAAGCCCAGCCAGCAGATGAACCCGATGAAAGCGCCGCAGCCAATTGTCGTCGAGCCTGACCAAATCACCACATGCGCCAGAATGAACGAAAGAATCAGCCCGCCGATGAACGACGAGATCATCCCGACAACCGCACCCTTAGGCCGCTCGCCCTTCTTGTGGCCGGTCAGCGCCATCCACGGCTTGGCAAAGAACAGCGAATACCAGAGCGCGCCCAGTATCCATTGATACAGTGCAGCAACCAGTATTGCCAGGTGATTGAAGTGCAGATGATGCATTGAATATCCTCCGTCGCGAACCAGGGTCGCGTTGTTGATGTTGCTGTGGACAGGAATGTTGTGTCAAGCAGAATCGCAGAGCGGAGGTGCAAATGGATAGCATGCCGTTCGAAAGGAGCAAACTTTCGTCGTTGCGAGCTTGCCAACTCGCCATTCCCGCGAAGCAGGGCTAACTTGCCACACTTATCAAAACCTCTCCATATCGCGCGGTCGCCCAGACCTTTCAGCTTGCGGTCCTCACCCTCGGCGCGTCACACTGAGAAGCAGAATGATTTCCCCATTGTCCATAGGAATCTCTGCCGGCCTTGGCGCAACCGCCGGACTCGGCCTCGCGGCGGGCGGTTTTGCATATGCTGCACTATGGCCCGCATCGCGGCTCTTCGGTTCTGCGCTGATTGCGCCGCCGCATCCTGGCGAGCTTGCCCTCACCTTCGACGACGGTCCCAATCCCGCATGGACTCCTCGCCTGCTCGACATCCTGGCCCGCCGCGAAGTGCATGCGACCTTTTTTCTAGTCGGCCGTTACGCACAGGCAGAGCCAGCGCTGGTGCAGCTGATCGTCGCCGCAGGGCACCAGATCGGAAATCACTCCTGGAGCCATCTCAATTTAGCCCTGGCGTCTGCCAGCCGCATCGAAGAGCAGATCTCTCGCACCAGCCAGACTCTCGAACAGATCACAGGCGCTCCAGTCCGCTTATTTCGTCCGCCTTTTGGCGCGCGCCGTCCCGAAGTTCTGCGCATCGCACGACGACTCGGTTTGATTCCCGTTCTCTGGAACGCCATGACCACTGACTGGAAAAATCTCTCACCCGATGCCATCGCGCGACAGTTGATGCGCAAGATCGACCGCTTGGAACGCCAAGGCCAAGCCGCCAACATCGTTCTGCACGACGGAAACCACCTGGACCCCGCCGCCAACCGCGCACCATCCATCGCCGCCGCCGCACAGCTCATCGCCCGCTACCAACCAACGCACGAGTTTGTAACCGTGGATGCGTGGGGGTAGCCAGAGTTTCTCATGCGGCATCAACGATTTTGTAGCGCCGGACTCCAGGTGGTGAGAAATTGCGTAAACGCCGCGCCGATCTTCCCGCTATTGCACGGCGATCGCGTTCGCCACTGCCACTTCCGTGCCGTCGCTCACTTCCACCGGCGTCCCGCCATTCTTCCAGTAGCAGGCCACATACTGGCCTTTGGTGGTGTCATTGAAATCGCCCGATACGTAGACATCGCTGCCATTGACGGCGATTGAGGTCGGCGTAGGCATCCCTCCCCCCGTACTGGGTAAGGGTAGAATCGCGGGCGTGCCGTTCGTCCACAGGACGGCATCGCGGACGCTGTTGGCATCAATCACATAGCCTGTCACGTAGACATTGCTGCCGGAGGCGGCCACCGACGTAATTAAAGCAGTAGTCGTGCCGCTGGGAAGGGTAAGTACGCTGGGCGTGCCGTTCGTCCACAACACAAATTCGTTTACGCTAGACACAAGCGCAGAGCCCGCCACGTAGATATTGCTGCCGGAGACGGCGACCGCGTACGCAAGAGCTCTCGTCGCCCCGCTCGGCAGGGTAAGTGTGCTGGGTGTGCCGTTCGTCCAGAGAAAGGCATTCCAGGTGCCGGACACTAACCCATAGCCCGCCACATACACGTTGCTGCCGGAGACGGCCATCGAGAGCGCTTCGGAGCTGGTCGTTCCGCTGGGAACGGTTAGGACACTAGGCGTACCGTTCGTCCACAGGACGGCTTCGCCATTGCCGGACAAACTCGCATAGCCCGCCACATAAACATTGCTGCCAGAGACGGCGACCGACATCGCATTGGAGGAAGTCGCTCCGCTGGGAAGTGTAAGGATGCTGGGTGTGCCGTTCGTCCACAGGACGGCTTCGCTGTAGTTGTTAGAATCCACCGCATAGCCTGCAACGTAGACATCGCTGCCGGAGACGGCGATCGAATTAGCCCAAGGATTGGTGGTTCCGCTGGGGGCGGTCAGGGATGTGGCCGTGCCGCTGCTCGGCGTGGACGTGCTGCTGCTTGTGGGCGTTGTCCAAGTGTAGGCAGAGATGACGCTGGATGTATTTCGCTGATAGCCCGCCATGTAGATGGTTGGGGTTTTGGTGGTGACGACGCTTCCGCCGCAACCGAAGAAGGGGAGGGTAAGAAGAAAAGCGCTTGCCGTTAAATACTGGCTGAGTTTCATGGGTGTTTCCTCGCATCTCAATAAAATTTCTGCCAGGCTTCCACCCTCACCGCAAATATCGCCAGCGGGATCGCGCGTGCACTGCTTCAAATGGGTTCAATGGAGTCGGCTGAGTGCAGAGTAGAGAAATTGCCGCGCTTTGTATGTCCGTATTTCGTGTGACAGAAGAAAAAGCGAAGATGGATTATAGCTGTTCTCCAATTACTGTAGAGCAAAGGCACATCAGCTAAGTGGCTTTTTCATCAAGAAAAAGCCACCTTGCTCAATACTCAAAATGCCACATACTAATTGGAGAACAGCTCTAGACGAGGGGCAGCTCGACCGTGATGCGGCTGCCGGCGCCGGGAGCGGTCTCTAACTCGAATCGCGCGCCCACGCTCTCTGCCCGCTCGCGCATGGTCTTCAGACCGAAATGTCCTTGCAGGCTCGCGCTCTTCTCCACGTCGAAGCCGCGGCCATTGTCGGTGATGCTCAACGTCAGCCGGTCGCTTCCCAGATGCACTTCGACGCGGACGCTTTTGGCCGCCGCGTGCTTGCGCGTGTTGGCCAGCGCCTCCTGCGCAATGCGAAGCAGTTGCGCCTGCGCCGGCAGCGAGACGCGCGCCGGCGCCCACTCCCGCTCCGTGCGCAACTCGGCCACCATCCCGCAATGTCGCCGATACCAGTCCAGTTGCTCCTCGATCGCCCGCGGCAGCTCCTGCTGCTCGCTCAATTCGCTTTGCAGCGCCAGCATCGATTCGCGCATCCCGATCGCATTTTCATCCAGCACGGCCGTCATGCGGCGGATGATCTCCAGCCAGCGCTGCGTCTCTTTGCGCATTAGCAGGTGCTCCAGTGTCTGCACCTGTGAAGAAAGGAAGTACCAGACCTGGCCTCTGTCGTGCAGTTCGCGGCCCAGCCGCTGACGCTCTTCCAGCATGGTTGCGGCCTTATGATGTTCCAACTTGCGCGACTGCTCGCTACGCTCCTCAGTCACATCGACAAAGGTAAGAACACGGCCCAGCGATTGGCCCATGGGATTGTGCAGCGGCGTTTGCGCAACCTCGAAGATCATCCGGCGACCGAAAAGCTGTCGGCTGGCGTCCAATTGGCTTGACCCGCTGTCTTCAGTCAAGCCGATCAATGCCGGCCAGTCGTCCGCCACCTTGCGGAAGGAATCGCCCTCGGCCAGATGCAGCGCGGGGAAGAGCGCCCGCGCGGCAGGATTCAGCGCCAGGATATGCCCGCTGGTATCCAGGATCATCAGCCCATCCACGCGCTCGTCGAGCACCGTCTCCCGCGCCAGGGGCATCAAGCCCACCAGCCGCCAGCGCAAAAAGGCCCAAGTCATCGCCAGGCTCGAAAGAGCAAAGCCGATCGGCAGCGAGCCGCGCGCACGCAGCAAGGGATTCTGCGTGAGCAGCATCGTGGCCCACGAGATCAGGCACGCCAGCAGAAGCATCTGCGCCTGTCGCCGCCTCAGACCCCGTTCGCACACCGCCCATCCCCCGAGCAAGAGCATATAGAGGAGGTTCAGCCCGATGTTCACCCATATCCAGAACGCTTGCAGCGGGCCGCCCAGCAGCATGCTCGCCAAATCAATGCCGTTCGCGCGCCAGAAAAGATGGTGCCAGCAATCGGTGAGCATCGACGCCGCATAGAGTGCGAGAATGGTCAGATTGACTCCGTCAATGCTCCGTAGCGTTTTTATTCCCAGTTCCCACAGTTCAGCCAGAAACCGGAACCCCGCGTAGCTGAGCCCCATGGCCGCCAGCAAAGCAGCATCAAACCAGAAGATCCGCGTAGAGTCCTGCGTGGCGGACCAAGCCAAGAGCGAGCCCAGCAGCCATATGGTTTTGCAAATCTGAAAACCGATCAGCGGGATCGCGCCGCGTTCCCGGCGATAGCGCCAAATATGGATGGCAATCGCTTCAAGCAGCGCGATGGCTCCCATGGTGAGCCACAGACGATTGCCCATGTGCAGAATATTCATTTCGCTCATAGGCGTCTATCCACGATTGACCAGCCCTTTTTCTATGGCGTAGCAGATGATCTCGTAGTTATTGCTCAAATTCAGCTTCATCATCAAGCGTTCGCGATAAGTGCTGGCAGTCGCTTTGCTGATTTTCAGCGCCTCGGCGATCTCCTGAAGCGACTTGCCCACCGCGATCAGGCGTATGGTTTCGAATTCACGCGCGGAAAGTGCTTCGTGCGCCTCGGCCGGCTGTGCTCTGTCCATGGTCCCATTCAGCCGCGCGGCAAACTGGCGTGAAACATACTGCTTCCCTTCGGCAACAACACGCACCGCATTGACCACTTCCGAGTTAGGCGAAGATTTCGAGATGTAGCCCGCCGCGCCTTGTTCGAGAGCGCGCAGGGCCAGCTTTTCTTCCGGCTGCATACTGAAGATCAGCACCGGAAGTTTGCTTTGCTCGGCGTGAATCAGACCGATGGCATCCAGTCCGTCCAACCCCGGAAGTCCGAAGTCCATTACCACGACATCGGGGCGCAGACCGCTACGCAGTTGACTCAGGGCCTCCTCGGCGCTGGTGGCTTCCGAGCACTTCATCTCGCCCATAATCTCAAGCGCGGAGCGCAACCCCTCGCGCACGACTGCATGGTCGTCGATCAGCAATATCCGGAGCGTGCCCTTTGTCATCACGTTTCGCACCCTATGCAAGCGCAGAGCGAGCCGCCAGCCTCAGATCCCGATTTTGGGATATGGGAATCCACGAACTCCATGGCGCGCAAGCGCCGCCCGCCTGGACGGCTAGTCCCCGGCCAACTGCTCCAGCAGCCCATCGAAATCTTCCAGGTGCGCGTATTCGATGATGACTCTGCCATGGCCGTTGTGATCGTCAATATGGACCTTCAATCCAAGGGCGCGCTGCAAGCGCTCCTCCACTTCTCGCACATTGGGGTCGATGGAGATATCAGGTTTCGGTTCCTTTTTGGCGCCTCGCTCTGGGTGCAGCAGGCCCGCCACATAGCTCTCAGTTTGGCGAACAGAAAGCGAATGGTTAACTACCCGTCTCGCCGCTACTTCCATCTCCTCCGCGTGCTCAAATGCCAATAAGGCTCGCGCGTGTCCATAAGTCAGCTCACCTGTCTCCACTCGCGCCTGCACAGAGTCTGGTAACTTCAATAATCTAAGGAAGTTAGCCACTGTAGCCCGGTCCTTGCCAGTGCGTATCGCCATCTGCTCCTGGGTCATGTGGAACTCGCGTGAGAGCCGCTCGAAGGCGCGCGCCTGCTCCATCGGGTTCAGGTCCGCGCGTTGCAGGTTCTCGACGATGGTGATTTCCATCGCCTGCTCGTCGGAAACCTGGCGCAGAATTGCCGGTATCGTCTTCTTGCCGGCGATCTCCGAAGCCCGCCAGCGCCGCTCCCCTGCGATGAGTTGGAAGCGACCGTTAGCCAGCGGGCGCACCAGCACTGGCTGTACGACACCATTTGAAGTGATGGACGCTGCCAGCTCGCCCAATTGCCCTTCGTTCATCTGAGAGCGAGTCTGGAATGGGTTGCGATCAATCTGTTCGATGGGAATCTCGAGGGGCTTGCCCCCTTCATTCTCAGCGGCCGATGGAACGGATACTGCCGGGACACGGGGCAACAGGGAGTCCAGCCCTTTACCAAGGGCGCGGCGTTTAGGGTCGGGAGCAACAAGAGTCATAATTCTCAATCCTTTATTCCGGGGAAACTGCCGGGTTTGTCAAATTTGTTTTCATGGAGTCAGGCTCGTCTGCGGCGATCTGCGGCGAGGCAGCCGTCAGGAGCGCGGCAAGAAGCGGGCCTCCGCCTCTGGCTGGACATCAACATGTTCTTCTTTGCGCGGTATCTGGGTGCCGTTGCGCGCCAAATATTCTCCAGCCATCTCGAAGTAGGCCTCTGTGCCACGGGAACGGGGATCGTAGAGGGCCACAGGCTTGCCGTGACTGGGTGCCTCGGCGAGTCGCACGTTGCGCGGAATAACAGTGCGGAAAAGGCGATCTTTGAAGTACTCGCGCAGCGTATCTGTCACTTGCTGGGCCAGATTGTTGCGATTGTCGTACATGGTCAACAGAACGCCCTCAATGTTCAGCGTCGGGTTGTACGCGGCGCGAACCCGCTCGAGTGTGGAGATCAGCTCCGAGATGCCCTCCAACGCGAAGTACTCGGCTTGCATCGGCACAATTAGCGAATCGGACGCGGCCAACACATTGAGCGTAAGCAGATCAAGCGCCGGAGGACAATCCAAAATAACCAAATCAAAATTGCACTGAATCGGCGCCAGTGCGCGGCGCAGGCGCAGCGCGCGGTCTTCAGCCCCAGCCAACTCGATATTGGCGCCGGTGAGATTTTTCGAGCCGGGCAGCAGAAAGAGCAGATCGATCTCCGTGGGCAGAATCACCTGCGCGGCTGGAGCGTCCCCCATGAGGACGTCATAGATCGAATGGCGATTGTCGTCGCGCTGAAATCCAAGGCCAGAGGAACAATTTGCCTGCGGATCGCAATCTACGAGAAGGACTTTTAGGCCCTCAATAGCTAGACAGGCGGCCAGATTAATGGCTGTGGTAGTCTTGCCAACTCCGCCCTTTTGGTTCACAAGCCCGAGAATCTTACCCATGGCAATCCAGACTAAAGGGAAGGGCTGTTCGAGGATAGGCACTTGCGCTGTGGAGAACCACGCCAACCTGTGGAAAGCTTTCTGGACGGGAAGTGGCTAAAATCCGGCAGGCCCTTGCAGTGGAAGGGTTTCGACGTGGGTTGCGAAGCGACGAATATTGGTACTCCGAAGAGGCGGATCGGTGGAAAACTTCTGCGATCTCAGGAGGATTTTGAACGAGAAATCTAGAAATATTTCGTCAGCGCCAATTTGAAACTGCGCCCATTTGGGGCTAAAGGGGAGATATGTTCCACGTGGAACAATTCGCGCTTTGGTTGGTCCTAGAAAGTGTTCCACGTGGAACACTCCGTCGCTCTCAGTCCCACCCATTCCGAATACAATTCTCTCAATCCGCTTTCAAGGATTCTTTAGGCAACTGTCACACAGCCCGTTCCTGATTGTCCTATCTGTAGGAGAAACTCGATGCAAAGCGCACTTGAACCATTGCAGAACCCTTTCCTTGATACCTCCCTCAGTGTTCCGGACGAAGAACTTGCATCTCGCGCAAAATCGGGAGGCCGCGATCAACTCGAACTCTTGCTCACTCGCCATCTTCCTTGGCTTTTCAATCTTTCTCTCCGGATGCTCCATCGCCGAGCCGACGCCGAGGATGCTACCCAGGAAATCCTGCTCAAAACCATCAAAGCTCTTCCTGGATTTCGTGGTGAAGCAAAGTTCCGCACTTGGTTCTATCGCATCGCCCTCAATCACCTCTTGAATGTTAAGAAGCCCAAGTGAGCTGCTGCGGATGCCGTCTGTTCTTTCGCCGTGGCCTCCGCAGGATTGCGCCAAGTGCCTGACCTCGACCCACCCGATCCGAGAACCGTGCCTGTCCCCTTAGAGATTCTCATCGAGGAGACGAAGAACCACTGCATGATCGGAACCTTGCTTTGCCTGGACGGCCGCCAGCGCCTCGTCTTTATCCTCAGCGAAATCTTCGCGGTAAGCGATGAGGTGGGAGCGGAGATCGCCGAAGTGACTCCTGTCAATTTCCGCCAAATCCTCTCCCGAACGCGACGCGATCTCTACGAATACCTGCGTAACAACTGTAGCCTCGTCAGCCCAGAAAACGACTGCAAATGCGCTCGCAAGACCCGCGCTTTCATCCAGGCCGGCTTTGTCGACCCAGCCAGGCTGGAGTTCACCCAGCCCCACATCCGCAAAGTGCGAGAGGTTGCTGCTCAACGCGCGCCCGAACTGATGGACGCCTACATGGAGGTCGCGGCCAGCGTCTACCGTGGTCATCCTTTCTATGAGCCTTCGGAGCAGGCTGCAATCTTGCGCCTGGTTATTCCGTCGTTCGCGATCTAAGCTGATTCGTGGCACGCAAAGGAGCAACATGGAAACTCCGAACGCATTTGTTGGCAGAACTACTCTTCCCACCTCAAAAGAAGTCGCCATGGGTTTGGGCGCAAGCGCTGGGTTATGGAAGCAATTGGTGGACTGGCTGGCCGAGCAAGGAGTCGCAGAGCAGGAGTGGAAGTCGGTCTCAGCCAAGTACGGATGGGCGCTCCGCCTCAAACTCAAGAAGCGGACCATTGTCTATCTCGGTCCTTGTGATGGCTGCTTTCGCGTGGCGTTTGTCCTCGGCGATAAAGCCGTTGCAGCCGCCCGCACCAGCGAACTATCCAAGTCCACACTCAAACTCATTGAAGAAGCGCCGCGTTACGCGGAGGGAACTGGCGTGAGACTCGTGGTGAAGACGCCGAGGGACTTGGCCGCGATTCGCAAGCTGGCCCTGATCAAATTGGCAAACTGATTGCTCGCTCTCCGAGCGCAATCAACCGGTCCTCACTGCCGGGTAGCGGCAGCGACTTGCTCCACCTAAACTCCGCTCCTGCCGCTTCCTGGAGGGCTGGAAGGTCAACGGAGGTGGTCATCAGCGCAAGCCAACCGCCGGACCGGACCAGCCTTGATGCCGCGAGGGCGGCAAGTTCCATCTTGTCTACAGCGCGCAGGGTCACGCAATCGAAGACGGCACAAAGCGTCTCCGCACGGCCGGAATAGACCAATGCGGAGACTTCCAACACTCGGACAGCTTCGCTGAGAAAAGCGGCCTTTTTGCCCTGCGATTCGGCCAGAGTGACGGCTATCTCCTGTCGGCAGAGAGCTATGGGGATTCCGGGAAAACCTGCACCGGAGCCGAAGTCCAACAGTGTGGCGATTCCAGTTGGCAGGGACCGGGCACATGCAATCGACTCGACAAAATGGCGCGCGACAATGCCTTCCTCGTCGCGAATGGCCGTCAGATTGACGCGGGCATTCCAGCGAAGGAGAAGTGAAAGATAGTCTTGGAAACGCTGTGATAGAACCGAGTCGAGTTGGTCCAAGCCAGCTTCTGCCAGAAGAGCGTTGAGCCGGATTCCGGGAGGACTTGAAATCTCACTCATGCCCGCGTGGTCGACTCTTCAATCTGTCGCGGCTCCCAAACGGCAGCAGCCTGCACAAACGCCGCGAAGATGGCGCGCGAGAAGGCGCTCTCGGTGTAAGTCCGCTCAGGATGCCACTGCACTCCCAGAACGAAATGCTCGTGCGAGTCTAGTTCGACTGCCTCCACTACCCCATCGGCCGGCGAGACTGCACTGACTAACAGACCATCGCCGGGAATATGAATCGCCTGGTGGTGGCTGGAGTTGACTAGAGGATCTGCGGCAAACCCGCGAGGAACAAGGCCAGCCAGGCGTGATTCAGAAGCAATCCGCACCGGGTGGGCCTCAACCACATCCCGGCCAGGGCGGTGATTGACAGCTGTTCTCAAATCTTGAATCAACGACCCGTTCAGCCAGACGTTCAAAGTCTGCACTCCGTGGCAGATAGCGAGAATGGGCTTGTGCAGATTGAATGCGTCCTGAAGTAAAAGCTCGTCAACGGCGGTTGCTGGGTCCGATTCACCGCACTCCGGAATAGGATCTTCGCCATATCTTTGCGGGTCCACATCAAACTTGCTGCCGGGCAAAAGCACTCCCTGTACTCCTGCGAGCAACCGGGCTGCACGATCAGGCCGTTCGTGAAGTGGGACGATGATGGGCGTGGCGCCGGCGGAACGAAGGGCGGCAAGATAGGGCGGCAACGACAGCTGATTGTAAGCTGAATCGGCGCCTGTAGGCTCGGCTATTGCGACATGGATGCACATGGCAGAAACAGTGTAAGGTCTCCAGCGAAAAAGCGATAGGGAAACTGGACCGCAAAGTCAAACCCCCGTACCTACAGCCACAATACCGTCAGACGTCTTCGCGCGTTGCGACGGGCACAGGCAGGTTCAATAATTCCTGGATGGCGTCACGCAGTCGCGCTGTCAGTTCGTCCGTTTGACGCACCGTCATTCCCGCGGTTTCGATCGGCTCGCCGATCTTTAGAGTTAGTTCGCCTGGGAAAAAATGGTGGGTGTGCATTGGCAGCAACTCGAATACTCCGCCGAGCGCGAGAGGCACCAGCGGCACCTGTGCGCGAATGGCGAGGTAAGCTGCACCCGAGAGAAATGGCTTCAACTGGCCGTCCGGAGTTCGTCCTCCCTCGGGGAAGACAAACAAGGGCATACCCGAGCGCAAGGCCCTGGCTCCCGCGCCGAGACTGGAGAGCGTGGCGTGGGGGTTGGCAGTATCGATAGGCATCTGGCCTGAACGATTCAAGTACCATCCTATGAACGGGATGGGCCACAGTTGCTTGCGCGCGAGAATGCGAAACTGAAAGGGCAGCGCGGCAAAGATTACCGGCACGTCCATGTAGGAAGTATGGTTGCTGGCATAGAGGGCGACGGGGTACATTCGCATGTTTTCCGCGCCGATGACAGTAAGTCTGGAGCCTGAAGCCCATACACAGGCTCGCGCCCAAATGCGCGCAATCCTGTGCTGCACGTTGCCTTTCTTGTCGACAAGGGAAACCAGCAGCGAGAGGCTTCCGAAGGCTGCAGTAATGAGGGCGAAAAGCGGTGTCTGGAGGAGGTTGGTACGCCAACGATAGAATCGCGGGAGGGGATTGGGACGTTGTCTCATAATATGATGTCCCCAGCAAGAAGCAGCGATCGCACTTCGCCTACGAGATAAACCGAGCCGGAGACTACAACCGTCCCGCCGTGGCCACGCTGACCAGCCCATTGCAAGGCCTCGCGTACTGAGCCTGCGCTGAGGGTTGAAGTCCCAGTTGCTCTGGCCGCAGCTTTCATCTCCTCCAGCGGCGTTGCCCTGGCAGAATGGATAGGCGCGAAAATCACCTGGTCGAAGAGTGGAAAGAGGATTTGCGCCATTTCTGCAAAGGGCTTGTCGCGCAGGCAACTGAAGACAAGAAGCCGGGGGCGATCTTCGCTCAGCAATCTGGATAGCCCTGAGCGGAGAGCCCACGCTCCTGCCGGGTTATGCGCCACGTCGAGAATCCACTGCGCGCCGCACGCTTCGATTCGCTCGATCCGTCCGGGCCAGCGCGTCTGACTAATCCCTTGGGAGATGGACGCCGGCGTGATTGGAAAGCCATGCGAAGAAGCCAACTCGACGGCAGCGGCAATGGCCAGGGCCACATTTCGGTGCTGGTGGGCGCCGGTGAGCGGAGACGCGACTTCGACTGAGGTGCCGATCACTTCGATTGAATAGGAAGCAGCGGTTTCCGCGCCGGTGGATGGAATGTAAGCCTCCGCCTTCACTCGACGGAGGTTAAAGTCCGCTACTGCTTCACCTAACACCTGATTGGCCTCAGGATGCTGGGGCAATGTAATCAGCGTACCGTTCCGGCGCAGGATGCCGGCTTTCTCGCGCGTGATGGCTGTAATAGTCGAGCCCAGCCATTCCGTGTGGTCGAGCGAGATGTCGGTCATGATCGAGAGCAGTGGATCGACTACGTTGGTCGCGTCGAGGCGGCCGCCCATCCCCACCTCGAGTACTGCCAACTCCACTTTTTCTTCGGCGAAGTAGACAAGCGCCTGCGCGGTCAGAATCTCGAAGAAGCTCGGATGCTGGGGCAGACTGCCCTGGAGCACCAGCTCCTGTGCGACATCGTGGACGCGGAAATAAAGCCGGGCAAAGGAATCGTCGCCAATTTCTGTGAGATCAATGCGGATACGCTCGTTAACACGCTCGAGGTGCGGCGAGGTGTAGAGGCCAGCGCGCACGCCGGAAGCAGTCAGAACCGAGGCTAGCGTGGCTGCGGTAGAGCCTTTGCCGTTGGTTCCAGCTATGAGGATGGAGCGAAAGCGCTTATGCGGATCGCCCAGCGCAGCCAGCAGGATGCGAACCTCGTCGAGGGAGAATTTTCGCCGAGGCTGGCCGGGGCGCGTATACAGCTCCGGCGCCATGGCGTTCAGTTCATTGATGGCTGCTGTGTAGGACATGGAAAGAACAGTATAGAAGGCGGCGGGACTAGTGAAGAAAGAAGCGCAGGCCCTTCGACTGCGCTCCGCTCAAGGTGACGAACAAGAACAGGGAATCAAAAGATCAAATTAACAAAGAATCAATTCGCTGACATCATTTTCCGAAACGGCGCACACAGAGGGCGCGATCTTCTTTACTGTCGCTAATGCGGAAGGTGTACCGTCTTCCATTGGAGAAAAAGAAGAACCACGCCTTCGAGGAAGCCGGAGTGCTGCTCCAAAAATATTTGGAGGAAAGATTCAGGTTACCCTTCACATGCTTTTCACTTGCGTTCACGTCGTAGATTCCCTGCAACTCCTCGATGGTGGGCAGGCGCCAGTCGGTGTATCCGCCCAGGCGCAGATTGGCGCAGTAAGCGATAGCCTGATTCCAATTCACGTCCGAACCGTTGTCCTCCGTTGTCCAAGCCAGGCCGGTGGCCGGATCGGCCCATCCAACGGGCGGAGGATCGTTCGCGGGCGTTTGATTTTGCGTGTGAGACTGCAGGACGGCCATGCACAGGACAAAAAATAGCGCCGCGCTTTTGGCGAAGATCTTCGGGTATCTCATCTAGAAGGCATCCTTTCCGCCGCCGCAGAGTTCAACGGCATGGGTGATGGCTTTGGCCACGCGGTTTGCCATCTCTTCGTCGGAGAAGAGGAAGACATTGACCAAACCCCTGGGACGCTTCGCTATCAGCACGAAGAGCGGAGGCGAGATGCGCGAGTTCCAGTCGGGATGGCCGTTGCGGTTGTCTACCTGATTCTGGTTCTGATCCTGGGGCAGGACGAAGATCTCCTTCACATCTTTGAGCGCCAGGGAGTAGTCCGCGTCGGCGGCGAGCTTACCGTTCAACTCGGCGCGCCAGTGATAGGTGATGCGGCAGGCACCGGCACCGGCCACCAGATTGCTCGTCTCCACTGTGAACTGGTTCCTCCATTCCACGCCCTGCTGCGAGGCGTCGGTGACGAATGCGGTGTAGCTAAGCTTGCCTTCGGCGGCGTTCTCCTGGATGAACTGCATGGTCTTTTCGAGCGACGGACCGCTGTCGGCAGGTCTGGGCGGGGGCACGACGGCTTGTTGGGCCTGAAGCGTGCTGATAGCCATCAGCGCGAAGGCGAAAATGAAAGTGATATTTCGAGAGGTTTCTCTCATGAGCGTGCTCCTAGATTGCTGGCACATCATTACAGGAACGGGACAAAGCCTACGGAGGATTTGAGATATTTTAACTCCATAGTCAAACGAGAAGAGTATGAATCGGCAGAAATTGCCATGGGCAAGGGGTTTCGATTGTAGGGCTTGAAATTTATGCAGCGGCTGGTGCTCCGCGTTGCTTTATCGCCTCAGCAGGAGCTGCACGGCTTGACGGGCGTCCTGGAGGCAGGATCTGGCCTCATCTTCCGAAAGCAGTCCTTGATGGACCGCCTTTCTACCGATATCGTTGACCAGGTTGGCAATGCGCGGAAAGTCCGCGTCGAACCCTGTCATTTGCAGATTGTTGTTGACCTCATGCAAGAGATTGCCGAGGGTGGCCGCATTCCGATAGCGCGAATGGATTTGCCTGGTGAGCGACGAGGGCAGCTTTTGCTTGATGGCCTCCTCGAGAACCGAGCGGCACATGACCGCGCAGGCTGTGTAGAGGCCAAAGAAATAGCAGCGGGTCGCTTCGTCCAGATAGCGATCGGCCTCTTCTGAACTGGGCGCGGCCACTACACACTCGCGCAGATGAGTGGCCCGCTGCACGGCTGGCTCGACCAACTCCAGCAACTCCAAGGCAAATGCAGTGCGCAATAGATCGTTCTGCTGGCTATCAAGCGCGCGCTGAATCTCCTGCCATGCCGGCGTGGGCGCTTCCAGCCCGGCGTACTGCATTTTTGTCAGCGAAGTGAGCCGCTGGCGCGCGTGTTGAATGAACCCCTGGCGCATCTCCTGCGCCAACAGACGCCACCCTGAAACAAAGGCGGCTTTGTCCCGCTGGTACCGGGTCCATAGCTCGTCGTACACAATACTCGGCAACACCTCGCGTAATTGGGAAAACCTCCCCATTCTCGCCAACTCCGAGATGGACTCGCAGAAATCTTGTCCTGGCGCTTCTTCGGCCGACATTTGCAGTAGTTCGCGCTCCAGGCGGCCCAAATCGATACCCATCTCTGATGCCCTCATCTGGTGAGTCTAAGACCTGTTGAGTCGAGGCTCGAGATTAATGCGCCTGATTGTGCAGGCCGCGTGTTGGAACGGGAAGTTCCCTCTCTGGCCAATCGAGGGCGGGAATTATTCTGCGATTTCTGGGCCAGCTTTTACGCCGCCTGATGTCACCTGTGGGTCAAGAGACCCACAGGACAGCCGACCAAGAGGTCGGCGCTACTATTTTGCGGATAAACTCTGAAGTCGTGCCCATTCAAAACCTCGACTCAATCCCAGCTTCAATGAATTCCATGTTGACCTGATGGACGCTGGCGAAAAAGCTCCTCTGTGCATCGCGGGTACTCTCCAAGCCATTGTCCTGAGCGGCTGCGGACGCGCTTTTCACATAAATAGTGCCGTTTGCACAGGCCTATTTCCGCTCTCTGTGGGAGTCGTGGGAAACCTGGGCCTCTTTACCCAACTCACAGCCCGATTTTCCAAATCCCCTCATTTGCACCGCTCTGTTTTAGAAAACCCGCCCCTAACGCAAGCCACACTCTTAGAACCACTTCACCTTTCTTTCCACTTTTCCTCCTCGAACGACGGGTACTACTATCTTTTTTCTCTATTCTTCTACGTTTTTCCTAATACCCGTCGCTGCGCGATTCCCGATGCGCACGACCAGCCATCGCGTTACCTGATGTGTTTGCCTCGCGGGATGAACGCTCACAGCAAGAAGCCCCCGGAATCCAGAGAAGTACCCCTGTTTTCCACGCGCATATTAACCCAGAGGTGAATACAATCAAGAAGAAGAAAGCACAGTTGTTTCCGATGGGCAGCAAGGTGTTGTAAAGTGTGGCCAGCGTTGAATCTGCTGTGATGGGGTTTTCTTCGCTCGTTGTAAAGTGAGGGTGGGCTCATGCCGAAAGTGGAAAGTGAAGTGGAGAAGCCGGTGGCGTCGGGGGCAGCGATGGAGATTACCGTTAGCCGTCAGGACCTGGTCAAGGAGCTTACCGCGACGCAAAGCGTGGTGGAGCGGAAGACCACTATTCCAATTCTGTCGAACTTCCTCATTGAGGCCGAGGATGGCCGGCTGAACATTACCGCGACCGATCTTGATCAAGCAATCCGTACCAGTACCGAAGCCAAGGTGAAGAAGCAGGGTTCGTGCACGATTCCTGCCCGTAAGCTCTACGACTACGTGAAACTGCTGCCGGACGGCGACATCTCGATCAAACTGCTGGAGAACCACTGGGTGCAGATTCGCTCAGGACGCTCAAATACGAAGATGGTCGGCATGGCGCGAGCCAACTACCCACAGGTTCCTGAATTTCCCACAGTTACAGCAACCAGCATTTCTTCACTAGCGCTGAAGACCCTCATCAATCGCACCATTTTTGCCATCTCCAACGAGGAGTCGCGGTACACGCTCAATGGCGCGTTGCTGGTGATCAAGGCCGAGTCGCTGGCCATGGTGGCCACCGATGGGCACCGACTGTCTTATGTTGAGAAGCCGAACGAGGTTCTGGAAGGCATCAGCGGCGAAAAGCGCGTGCTGATTCCACGCAAGGCTCTGCAAGAGCTGCAGCAGTTGTTATCGGTCTCCGACGCCGAAAAGGTGGAGTTTGCCGACGATGAGCACACGCTCTTTTTCCGCGTCGGTCATCGTACGCTCAGCACGCGTAAGCTGTCGGGACAATTCCCAAACTTTGAAGCTGTGATGCCGCGGGACAACACGAAGTTTGCGGTGGTGCGTTCGAGCGAACTGTCGGCGGCCATTCAGCGCGTTGCGCAGTTTGCTGACGAGCGCTCCGGCGCCATTCGGCTGCGCCTGGAGAGCAACGAACTGAAGATCAGCTCGAACTCGGCGGAAAGCGGCGAGAGCGAAGACACCATTGACACACCTTACTCGAGCGACCCTATCGCCGTGGGCTTCAACTCAGGCTACATTCTCGACTTCCTGAAGGCCCTGAGCAATGAAGGCGAGGTGAGGTTGGAGTTCAAGGACTCGCAGTCAGCTGGGCAGATGCGGCCCGAAGATCCAGATGCGGAGTATAAGTACCGGTATGTGTTGATGCCGATGCGGATCTGACCACCTGCGATGGGGCGGAGTTTTTCAATCAGTAGACAAACACAAGAGACAACAACGGCCCGGCATAACTGCTGGGCCGTTGAGTTTCTAAGTCATAGTGACTAATGACAGCTCTTCACGCTACCGCGGGAGCCTGTAAAAACTGCAATGCGCGAATCAGGTAGCCCTTCAATTCGCGGCGATGGACGACGGCGTCGAGAAAGCCTTTTTCGAGGAGAAACTCGGAGCGCTGAAAACCTTCGGGCAGTTTCTGGCGGATGGTCTGCTCGATAACTCGCGGGCCGGCAAAGCCAATCAGAGCGCCGGGCTCGGCTATGTTCAGGTCGCCGAGCATGGCGAAGCTGGCGGTGACGCCGCCAGTGGTGGGGTCGGTGAGGATGCAGATATAAGGCACCTTGGCGTCGTCCAACTGCGCGAGAGCGGTGGAGATTTTCGCCAGTTGCATCAGGCTTACCACGCCTTCCATCATGCGCGCTCCGCCGGAGGCGGCAACGATGATGAGCGGCTTGCGGGTGAGGCGCGCACGGTCAACGGCGCGGGCGATGGTCTCGCCCACCACTGCGCCCATGGAGCCGCCGATGAAGCTGTATTCCATGGCGCTGAGCACGACCTGATGCGGCCCGAGCTGACCGACCGCGTTGAGAATGGCATCGTCGAGACCGGTTTGCGCCTGCGCTGCGCGCAGACGGGCCTTATAGGGTCTTATGTCGGTGAATTCGAGCGGATCAGTAGAGCGCAGGCCGCCATCGACTAACTCATAGCCCGGCTCGAGAAGAAGATCGATGCGCTGGCGCGCGCCCATTTTGAAGTGGTGCTGGCATTTGGGGCAAACATTCAGGTTGGCCAGTAAATCCGCTTTCCAGATGACCTCGCGGCAGCCGACACACTTGATCCACAAACCCTCAGTGCGCACACGCTTCTCACCCGTATTCGCGGCTCGATGAGAGCCGTGGCCGGACTCGTACTCTCCACTTTCACGCTTAAACCAGGACATTCGACCTCACAGGACGACAGGGGTCAGGGGACAGAAACAGTGAACTACTATCAGTATTCTATCCCGCGCTGAGCGAGAATTCCCTTCTGGTAGGCATGCTTCATTTCGCGCATTTCGGTGACCGTGTCGGCCAGCTCGACCAGCAGGGGATGAGCGTTGCGACCGGTGAGAATGACATGGACCATCTCCGGCCGCTGGCGCAGAGCATCAGCGACAATGGCGGGATCGAGCATGCCGTAGCCGATGGCGTAATTAATTTCGTCGAGCACCACCATATCCCAGTCGCCGGAGTAGATGGCATCCCGCGCTTCGGCCCATGCGGCCTCGACCAAGCGAACGTCTTCAGGATCGGTCTCAGCGCCGCCGACCTTCACAAAGCCGCGGCCCATCTGCTTGAGCACGAAGTTGTCGCCGAAGGCTTTCACCGCGTCCAGTTCGCCGTAATGCCAGGAGCCTTTGAGGAATTGGATCATGAGCACGCGCATTCCGTTGCCCACAGCGCGCAGGGCCGTACCCATGGCAGCGGTCGTCTTGCCTTTGCCAGGGCCGGTGTTGATTAGAATCAGTCCTCGTCGCGAATCGGTCATAGTCAGTGGACAGTGATCAGTGGACAGTGAACAGCCACCGACCTTCAGCGTCCATTGTCAACGCTAGGCTAAGAACTGACAACTGATCGCTGTCAGCCGTTTAGTGCCCAGAGTGGTAGGGATGGCCGGCGAGGATTGTAAATGCGCGGTAGAGTTGCTCAGCCATTACGAGGCGCGCGAGGGCGTGGGCCATGGTCATGGGCCCGAGCGAAAGGAGCAACTGCGCACGCGTTCGAGCGGCGTCTGACCATCCGCTGGCCGGACCAACGGCGAAAACAATTTGCTGTGCGCCCTGGTCGCGCCGTGTGCTGAGCCATTCGGCAAAAACTTCCGAGGTCATCTGGCGGCCACGGCTGTCGAGCAAGACAGTGACGGCGGGAGTGCGTCCTTCGAGGCGTTGCAGCCAATCGAGGAGCGCCTGCTCGGTGCGAAATGCCTCGGCCTTGCAATGCGCGAAAGCTGAGCAGCGGCCCAGATAAACGGCGGTGAGCGAGTCGAATTCGTCCTTCGCGCCGGGGCGCGCGCCGATATGCGCGAGGGTAAGGTTCATGGGGAGCAGAATACGCCACCGGGCTGGACCATGCGCAGGGTTAATAACTAGAACGCGCACCGGTTGGAGCCGATAAGACATTCGAGAGGAAGAGGACACTTGACGGTATCAAATTCGGCGTTATTGGCGCAGATTTCAATTCGCAGGCTGTTTTGACGGGACGACTCGGTTCAGCCGAATGGTAATGTGTCATTCTACTGGCGATAACCCCGCCGAAGGAGGGTTACGCCCATTTTTGGGATTCTCGCTCAGAACTATACACTTTTTCATATATTGTGACGTAGAGCACAATTGCTCATATGCGATTAACTTGTTTATTTTCAGCAACAAATAATTATTTTGGTACGGTATTCCGGTATGGCACTCCACCTGCATCTCCATTCGACAAGTGGTGCCTCGCCTTCCTGGGATTAAGTCTATATATGCCCAAAGAAACGCTGAAGCACAAGAAGTAAATTTGGAAGTCCCGAGTTGGCTTCCGGTTACAACCAAGTTTTGGAGGAGATCAATGCGATTTATCCGGTTTCAAATTGTGATGGTGACCCTGGGATTATTCCTGGGGTTGTTTGCTCCGGCGCTTTTGGCGCAGGAGACGACCGGCGGTCTTCAGGGAACAGTTACAGATCCCTCGGGCGCCGTTGTGGCAGGAGCCAGCGTAACCGTCACGGCTCCAACCCTGGTCGGCTCCAAGGAAACAAGGACTGACGCCGCAGGTTATTATCGCTTCGCGAATCTTCCGCCAGACTCTTATACGGTTGTGGTGAAGACGCAGGGATTTGAAACCTATAAGCAATCAGGCCTCCGCATTGAGGTTGGCCACCTTCCTTCGCTGAATATCACGCTCAAGGTCGGCAACGTCAGCACAGTTGTGGAAGTGAGTTCCGAAGGTCCGATGATCGATACGACCACCGTGACCACGCTGACAAACATTCCTGAAGAGGCACTGCAGGAAGTTCCCCGCGGGACTTCGTTCCAGTCGGTGATTCAATTTGCTCCCTCGGCGCGCAACGAGCCGCTGATGGGCAATACTTCAATGAGCAAAGGCAACGGCGGTTCTTCCCCCGGCAGCATGAGCAACGGCGGTGCGAATGGATATTCAATCGGCGGCGGCTCGGACTCAGAGAACTCCTATCTAGTTGAAGGCCAGGAGACGGCCAACATCATCGGCGGCTACTCTCACACGCAGGTTCCCATGGACTTCGTCAAGGAAGTGCAGATGAAGACCGAGGGCGTTCAGGCCGAGTACGGCGGCGCACTGGGCGGCGTGGTCAACGTCATCATGGAGAAGGGCACCAACCAGTGGCACGGTTCGATCTTTACGAGCTACCAGCCCAGCGGCCTGCAGGGATCACCGGTTGCTTTCCTACGCTACAACCCAATCGTAAGCAGCACTCCAGCCGCTTGGGGCGGACTGATTGACCCGGTGGCCCAGGATTACCAACCCATCCGGCCGCACAGCGGCGACGTCTACCCCGGCGTTTCAATCGGCGGCCCGCTTGCTGATCTATTTCCAAAGCTCTACGGCATACCGGACGGCGTTTACCAGAAGCTCAAGGAGCGCATATTCCTGTTTGCCAGCTACAACCCTGACTTCAATGACTACGAGGAGTTTTTGAACTACGGAACGGCAGCCCAGGGCGGCTCCGGTCTGGGAGTGGTTCCCTTCAGCCAGAACTTCCATACGGACTACGGCTACGCCCGCATTGATGCGGAGGTAACGAACAAGGTTCGCGTCTTTGGTTCCGTACTGACTCAGGGCCAGAAGGAAGCAGGCGAGGTTCTCCCTACAGATCCTGACTCGACGCAGGGCTACCTCAATCTCGTGACAGGATGCCAGGGTCTGGGCGCAAGCCTCACTTGCTCAGGCAGTCCCGAAAATCCTTCACTCTTTCCGCACAAGGCCGGATACGCGGCGCCAAATCTTACGCTGAACACAGGCGCTGATCTCACGCTGACCCAGAGCCTGGTTTCCACAACGCGCTTCGGCTACTACTTTGAGAACTACCACGACTTCGGTTACCCGACTACGGGCGTGGTTGATCAATGGCAGATTAACGGTACCTCGGCCGTAGACACGACCGGAACTCCGCTGAGCGTTTCCGCGCCCGCCCTGGCCCAGCTTAACGGCACATTGAGTCAGCCGCTAGCAGGCACCTTCACTCACTACAACTCCAACAAGGCCATCCAGCTTGACGAGGACATCTCCTGGATCCATGCAGGCAAAGGCGGTACCCACAACTTCAAGTTCGGATACCAGTTGCACCGCAACACTAACCTCATTCTGCAGGGCTACAACGCGCCGCTAGTCATCGTTTACCCCGGCGCCAGTTCCGCTGCGGCCTATTCGCCCATCGGACCAGTGGGTAATGCAAATTGCGCAGCCATCGAGACGGCTACTGATAACCCGTTGTGCGTGGGCACATACGGCGTGATCAACATTAACGACTACGGCACTGCCGGCACGGCAACGGGCGTGAATCACAGCTTCTATGCTCAGGATTCCTGGACGATAGCCAAGGGCATCACGGTCAACGCCGGCGTGCGCTTCGAGCGCGAGTATCTGCCGGGCGAGAATCAGCCTGTTACGCAGAAGATCACGCAGCCCATCAACTTCGGTTGGGGAGCCAAGATTGCACCCCGCCTCGGAGCGGCCTGGGATGTCTTCCAGAATGGAAAGATGAAAGTCTTCGGCGGTTACGGCGAGTTCTACGACCAGATGAAACTCAATGTGGCCATCAGCTCGTACGGCGGCCAGAACTGGGAAGAGTGCTGGTTTGGATTGATGGAACCCACCCTCACAGACATCACCCCGGCTTACAACAGCGGCGGCCGCTACTGCATCGGCACAGGCAGCAGCCCCACCGTAAACTGGAGCACCGGCGTGCAACCTGCTGGAGTGACATTCCTCGAAGGCCAAAACAACCGCGCCAACCCTACGACCTGCTCCACCTGCTCTGTTACGGAAGAGGGAACAGCGCCTGGCCTGAAGCCCTACTCGCAGCACGACTCTAACTTTGGCGTTCAGTATCAGCTCAAGCCTACAGTTTCCCTTGAGGCACGCTGGGATCGCAGGCGCCTGGATAACGCTATCGAGGACTCCGCGATCTTCAACCCGTCAATTGGCGAGACCTTCGTAATCGTGAATCCCGGCAAGGGCGTAAACAGCACCTTTAACGGTTTCTGGAACTTCCTGTATGGCGTTGCGCCTGACTGTGTGGACAACACCTGCCCGGCTAACCAGACGGTCATTCCGGCAGCCCGCAGCTACGATGCTCTCGAATTCCGCATCAACAAGGCGGAATCGAACCACTGGAGCGGCATGGCCTCCTATACATGGAGCAACTTCCGCGGCAACTACTCCGGCCTGACCAGCTCCGACCTTGGCGACGGCGGCGGCGGCCGCAACTCTCCGAACAACAGCCGCGCCTTTGACGAGCCTTACTTCTCATGGGACGCCGAGGGCAAATCTTCCAGCGGAAAGCTGGCCACCGATCGTCCGAACACGGTCAAGGGTTTTGTTTACTACAACCTGAAGTGGCTGAAGTATTTTGCGACCGACTTCGGCATCTTCCAGACGATTTATGAAGGTACGCCGCTGACCAGCGAAATCGACGTAGGCTATTCTTATGCGGGCCAGCCCGCTTTCCCGACCCTTATTGTGGATCGCGGCAAGTGGATTGACGTAACTCAAAATCCGACGACCGGTCTGATCACCACCAGCGCGCCTTATGTGAAGCGCACGCCAACCTACACCCAGTCCGACTTCAACATTAAGCAGGTTGTGAAGCTGGGCGGGGTGAAGACTATCGCCTTTGACGCGACATTCCTCAATGTGATGAACCAACACACCGTGGTGGCATATTGGGAGAATATCGACTCCGACTATAGCGGGAACAATTTCCTTGCTCCTGGCGGTCAGTTCATCGGCGATGGCCTGAACTTCTATTCAGCAGTCATGAGCAAGTACGACTACACCGCAGCCATGAACACCGGTGCGGACAACGGCACGACCTACGGTGGCCCGATTGTGGTCGACAGCATGTACGGCAAGCCGTATTTCTATCAGCAGCCGAGAAATATTCGTTTCGCGCTGCACTTCACCTTCTAACCAACAACAAGGAACAACGAAAAAGGGCGCCCTTCGGGGCGCCCTTTTTTGCTGATAGAGGTTACAAATAGAAGCAAAGGTGGCGGACTGTGCCTTCCCACCGCAGAGGCTAAAGCCTCCGTCTATTTATAGGGTTAATGTACGGGCTGAAGCCCGTACCCTCCAGTGCTTGCCAACTGTGCTTTCCCACCCTTTGTGCAAAAGACGCACAATGGATGGGGTACCCATAATCCCCCCATAGTCGCGGGAGATGAGCGGGTCAGGATTTCTTGCGGACCGGCTTCTTCGCGGCAGCTTTCTTTGCAGCGGGCTTTTTGGCTGCGGCTTTTTTAGCTTGCGCTTTCTTAGCCGGCGCGGACTTCTTTGCCAGCTTTTTGGGTGCGGCTTTGCTGACCGGCGCGGCTTTCTTCGCGACAGATTTCTCTGCCGGTTTCGTCTTTGGTTTGGGTAGAGGCTTGGCGGGCGCGGGTTTCGAAGGAGCTTTGACGGCAGCTGGCCTGGACTTTGCAGCGGCGGGTTCAGGTTTTGCGGCGGCCTTCTTGCGCACCGCGACGATTTTGGCGGCTAGAGCGGCCTTCAGCTCGGCGTCGAACTCGGCGGGCGTGAGCGGGCGTGCGGATTTACGCAGGCGCTCGATGTCGTAGAAGGCGCGGCGCTCGACAAGGAAGACGTGGACGACGAAATCCACGTAGTCGAGGAGAATCCACTCGCCGTGGCGGCGGCCTTCGACGGAGTTGGGAACAACGCCAAACTCTGTCTTGAGGCGATGCTCGATCTCGTCGGCGATGGCGATGGCCTGGCGGTCGTTGGTGGCGGAAGTGACCAGGAAGAAGTCGGATAGGCCCGCGTCGATGGGGTCAAGCTCGAGGATGCGGGTGTCCAGGCCCTTCTTGTCTTCACAGACCGCAGCGGCGGCCTGAACGAGTATGCGAGTTTGCTGGTGGTGTTGCGAGCTGGATGCCATTCTTTGCGATCGGTCTCCGAGCTTCATCGTATCTCTTTGAATGGGGAGGGGCAAGTCAACTATAGAGGCGATGGACACGAATGTACTCGGAAACGGCAGCGGGGAGCTGGGCGGGCTGCGGCGTTTGGGCGCGGATGCGGTCTCGGATATCGGAGGCGCTGATGTCGATGTCGAGGCCGGGAAGCAGGTAGAAGGGGGATTGTTGGCCGGAGGGGTTGCGGAGGGTGTAGCGGCGGAGGTCGAATTGCGACGCGGACTTATCCGACTCGCGCAGAGGCTCAAGAATCAAACCTTCAGGGAACAAAACCTTCAGATCGTTCAGTTGGCTCAGAGACTCGGATGAGCGAGAGGCAACGATCAAGGGCGCGACAAAGGGAATCTCGGCGGCGCGATGCCAGCGCCTGAGGAGGGCAAAGGCGTCGGCGCCCATGAGGCAAAAAAGAACGCCATCGGAAGGGAGTTGCTCGCGAAGGGCGAGAAGAGTGTCGAAAGTGTAGTTGGGGGCGCCGGAGGACTTAGGCTCATCGGCAAGCGAGACGGCAAAACTGGGATCGTTTGCAATGGCGAGACGAGTCATGGCGAGGCGGTGAGCGAAGGCGGCGGTGGAACCCTGCGGCTTGAGCGGCTGTTCACCGACTGGCGCGAAAAAAACGGTGTCGAGGCCGAGCGCAGCCTGGGCGGCACGAGCAACCTCGAGATGGCCGAGGTGAGGCGGATCAAAACTGCCTCCAAAGAAAGCGACGCGCAGACGGCGGTGGGGCTGGCGGCCTTCGGCGTTGGATAGCAAGCTCATGTATTTATGGTAGCTTGCGTGGGAGGCTGAGGCATCAGCAGCGGAGTATGTGGTTTCCCACCCATTTGGCAAAGAACGCGAAATGGGTGGGGCACAGAGCAATTTATAAGACTCCATATTTGCCGCAGTAAACGCGGCAGATCTGGGGCATCTGCCCGGCTCGGGTACTCGCGTGCATGACCCCTGATAAAATTGAAGGAACCAATGTTTAAGAAGAAATATGCAGAATGGATGTACGAGTGGGAGACGCGGCTGACGACGCGCGACGAGAATCGCGTGGTGCGGCCGCTGGAGTGGGGCTTCGAGTGGGTTGAACCGTTCCTTCGCGAGCACGGTTTTGAAGAGGCGCTGCCGAGCGTGGAGATGGCGGGCGATCCTGCACGAGCCGAGGCCGCAATGGTGCGCGTGAATCAATTTCTTATTCGGCACAGCGACGAATACTTCAGTTACAAACGGCCCACTGACTTCCGGCTGGAAGAACGGCATCCGGAGTTGTTTCCGACCAACGTGCGCCCGGAGACGCTGGCGCAGGATGCGGCAATCAAGCAGCAGGCAGCCGAGGGAAAGATCCCGACGGCACAATTTTTGCGCTTCACTTCGCCAGAGCGGACTCCGTTTCCTGAAAACGATCTGGTGAATGCGCGCTGGTATCCCGCACCGGCACACAAGGATCCGAAGCGTCCCAAGCAGGCAATCGTGGTGATGCCGCAGTGGAATGCCGACGCCTTCAGCCACAACTCACTTTGCACGATCTTCAACAAGATGGGGATTTCGGCGCTGAGGCTCTCGAAGCCTTATCACGATATTCGGCGACCCGCGGAACTGGAGCGGTCGGACTACGCCGTGAGCGCCAATATAGGCAGGTCGATCTCGGCGTGCCGGCAGGCGGTGGTGGACATACGGTGCTGCCTGGATTGGCTGGAGGAGCAGGGGTATGAACATTTCGGCGTTCTGGGGACCAGCCTGGGCTCGTGCTACGCCTTTCTGGCCAGTGCGCACGATGCGCGGTTGAGGGTGAATGCATTCAATCATGCTTCCACGGCTTTTGGCGATGTGACCTGGGCGGGGCAGAGCACTCGCCACGTAAAGCAAGCGCTGGAGGAGGCCGGCCTTAATCAGGATCGGGTGCGGGCTTTGTGGTCAGCGGTCAGCCCGTGCTTCTATTACGACAAAATCGTGCGGCCAGAAGTGGACGGAGGAGGCAAGAGGGTTTTGATGATTTACGGCAACTACGACTTGACCTTCCCGAAAGAATACTCGCTGGAGGTGGTAAAGGCATTTACGCGCATCGGCCTCAACTTTGAGAAGCGCGTGTTGCCCTGCGGCCACTATACGACGGGCGAGACGCCCTATAAGTACATTGACGGGTGGTACATGGGATCGTTTGTTTACCGGGCGTTCAAGGCGCTACGCGAGGAAAAGGCCGCGGGCGGGAGCGCGGTTGCCGTTGATTCGACGACGGCGCATTTGGAAGAAGAAGCAGTTACGCGCTAGCGTACTCCGTTCAGGCGCGATTCACTGAAACAGCCACCAGCGCTCGTGAATCAGGTGGGTTGCAGAAGCCGTGTTTCTTCGCACCAGAAGAAACTTGCAACCCGAATTTCGCCCGGCACATCCTATACGCCTATGGCTTCCCACAATTTCACCACAAGATCCTTTGTTCGCATGGCATTGGCCATCAGCCTTTTGACTGGAGTGCTTGCCGATCTCGCGTCAGGCCAGCCATCGCAGGAGTCAAACGTGGCCGCGTCACCTGGAGCGAGCCAGCCTGTTCTTGTGGAGCTGTTTACATCGGAGGGGTGCTCCGACTGTCCCCCAGCCGACGAGCTTCTGGGATGGCTTGACGCTACGCAGCCCGTTCCCGGCGCACAGGCTATCGTGCTGAGCGAGCACGTTACCTATTGGAACCACCTTGGCTGGCGCGACCCGTTTTCTTTGGACGCTATAGACGAAAGGCAACAGCAATACGTGGCGCGTTTCAGGCTTGATTCGAGCTATACACCGCAAATGGTGGTGGATGGCGCCGTGCAGTTTGTGGGCAACAACCCTACCAAGCTCGGCGCCGCCGTTGCCAGCGCCGCCGCGACACCGAAGGCAAAGATTGAGATCGAAGATGCGCACCTGATTGGCGGCGCTCTCAGCTTTTCAGTGCGCGGAGATAACAACTCCGGAGCAACACTTTTCGCAGCTGTGGCGCAGAATGCTACCCGGTCTGAGGTTGACCGCGGGGAAAACGCCGGCCGGACATTGCACCACGTCGCCGTTGTGCGCACGATGAAGGATTTTGGCTCCAAGGCTACCGACGGGAGACTGCTTCGCCTGTCGGGTTTCACTCCTTCCGGCGCGGGCAAGACAGAAGGCCCCCTCAGGCTGGTTGTCTTTCTCGCTGACCGGAAGACTGGACATGTGCTGGCCATCGCGGAGCAGACGTTTAGCCTATAGGTTCTGCAGCCGAGAGCGTCAGCGCGGGTGGACGGCCAGCCATTTCGCTACGCGCTCCTCGACCTCGGCCAACTCATCGACGGTAAGGTGTGTGCCTATCAGTTGGCGGTTGGCGGCGAACTTTTGCTGATTTGGTCCCTTCATCGCAGCTGCCAGGTCAAGCCAATAGTAAGCGTCCACATCGCTTTGCGGAACGCCCTGACCGATGGAGTAAAGCACACCGAGAGTCGCTTGCGCAGTAACGTCTCCCTGCTCGGCTGCCTTGCGATACCACTGCGCTGCCTGCAACATATCGCGGGGGAAGTTTTTGCCGCCGTCGCGAAAAAGCGCTGCCAGATGAACCTCGCCGTCGATGTCGCCCTTGTCCGCTGCTTTTCGATACCACTCCGCAGCCTGCTTCAAATCGCGCGTGACGGCTTGGCCTGACGCATAGCATTCGCCGACCTGCACTTGCGAGGCGGCGTCGCCCGAGTTGGCTTTGGCGAGGAGTGCCGGGTCTATGGCGCTGGTCTGCGCGGCCATCGCGGGAAAAAAGATGGTCGCAAGCAAAGTGAGTTTCCAACTCATTCTCATAGTCAATCCTGTTGAACAGCCAGGCAGAAACATGGCCGCTATTAATGAAAAAAACAGCAGGTTAGCGCCGCTCAAGCGGAGGTAGCAAACGGGCGAGTTTGCGGATTGGATGCACCTCCTAAACCGCCGACTTCCATTTCTTCCATTAGACGCGATTCAGCGGAACGCCGGGAATAGAAATTGCGAAATGGCGGGGATTCAACGCAAAGCTATAAGCCGAAAACGCGACTAGCCTGTCGGGACCGACGGTGAAGGCGTTAAAATTCGAATATGACCGATCGCATTTCTCTATCCCTCGCGCAAGCCGACCCTGAAGTTGCAGCAGCAGTTGACCATGAAACCCTCCGCCAGCACGAAGGGCTGGAGATGATAGCCAGCGAAAACTTTGTCTCCGAGGCCGTTCTGGAAGCGGCCGGCTCCGTCTTCACCAACAAGTACGCCGAAGGCTACCCCGGACGGCGTTACTACGGGGGCTGCGAGTATGCCGATGTGGTGGAGAATCTGGCGCGCGACCGCGCCAAGCAGATTTTCGGCGCCGAACACGCCAATGTGCAGCCGCACTCCGGCTCGCAGGCCAATGCTTCAGCTTACATGGCGGTTTTGCAGCCGGGCGATACCATTCTCGGGCTCGACCTTGCGCACGGTGGCCACCTGACTCATGGGCACAAGTTGAGTTTCAGCGGCAAACTTTACAAGCCCACGTTTTATACGGTGCGACGCGACACAGAGATGATCGACTATGACGAACTGGAGTCGATTGCCGAGCGGGAAAAGCCGAAGGTCATCATGGGCGGCGGCAGCGCATACCCAAGAATGTGGGATTTTGCGCGCATGCGTCAGATCGCCGACAAGGTGGGCGCAACGTATATCTTCGACATGGCGCACGTTGCCGGCCTTGTGGCGGGCGGCGTGCATCCATCGCCGGTGCCGCACGCGCACATTACCACCACTACCACGCACAAGACGCTTCGAGGACCGCGCGCGGGCCTGATTCTCTGCGGACAAGCGCTGGCGGCCGCCGTGGACAGAGCGGTTTTCCCTGGCCAGCAGGGCGGTCCGCTGGTGCATATTGTGGCGGCCAAGGCGGTAGCGTTCGGCGAGGCGCTGCGGCCGGAGTTCAAGACTTATACCGCGCAGATTGTAGCCAACGCACAGGCGCTGGCGGCGGCGCTGAAAGAAGCCGGATACCGCATCGTCTCAGGCGGGACGGATAATCATTTGATGCTGGTGGATGTCTTCGAGAAAGGCATTCTCGGCTCGGAGGCCGAATTGGCGCTAGGCAAAGCGGGCATCACGGTGAACAAGAATGCGATTCCCTATGATGTGAATCCGCCGCTCAAACCGTCGGGCATTCGTGTCGGCACACCGGCGCTGACCACACGCGGCATGAAGGAAGCGGAGATGCGGCAGATCGCCACATGGATCACCAAGGCCCTGGAACAGCGCAACGACGATGCGGCTCTGGAGCGGATTCGGAAGGAAGTGGCCGAGCTGGCCAACCGCTTCCCGCTTTATGCGTGGCGGCGGTTGAAGTAGATCGGGGGAGTTATCGGTCCGGTTCTTGAGGGATGTTTCGTGGTTTCCCACCCATTTCGCAAAGAACGCGAAATGGGTGGGGTACGGGACATCTGTAAGTGGTCGAGCTTTTTGAAAAGCTATAAAGGTCTATAGATAGGTAGAAATATCCCACCTTAGACACAAAAGCAAAAACGTGCTGAACGTGGGCACCGGACGGAGAGGATTTAACTGCGAACTGTGCAACTTGTCTGAATGTAGAGGGTTGTATTGAATGTAGTTGGAGATGGCCCCGCAGGGAGATTGGGCCGGCAGAGCCTGGCTGTTTTCCTTGAGGGTATCAGGAGGAACCGATGAAAACCATTCAGCTAGCCTTGGCGACGTTGCTGGTTCTTTCAGTCCCAGCGTTTGCTCAGAATCACGGCGGCGGTTCGCATCCTGCGAGTGGCGGGCATCAGGCGATTCCGGCACAAGGGCCTAGCGCGTTCCATGGCACGCCTCATGCAGCCCAGCCCGGGCGCAACTACAGCGACAAGGCCGGATACTCCAATGTTCCGCATGTGGATGGCAAGACGTGGGTAGGTCACGACACCGGGCGGGGCGATGTGAATTACCATCTCGACCATCCGTTTGCGCATGGCCGCTTTAGCGGCGGCTTTGGCCCCGGTCACGTTTGGCATCTTGGCGGCGGCGGTCCGGGCCGCTTCTGGTTCAACGGCTGGTTCTGGGATGTGGCGGCGTTTGATGTGGACTTCTGCGACGGCTGGCTATGGGACTCGGACGACATTGTGATCTATACTGACCCGGACCATGACGGCTGGTATCTTGCTTACAACGTGCGTCTCGGCACTTATGTGCATGTGGAGTATCTGGGCTCGTAGGGAAGCAATAGAGATGGAAGTGGATTTCTAAGAATGGGGATCGGCAGCGATGCTTATCCCCATTCTTATTTGTGTGCCAAATATCCGGCGCTGCAAGCAAGGGAGGATTAGATGCCACCGAACTGTCCCAAAGCAAGAAACGAGAGCATTCGGCCGCTCTGTGCAAAGAGGGACTGGTGAGTTATGCTTGACAGATGTCCATTGATTCCATTCTTGCACTAATTGATGCCGAAATTGCGAGCCTCACACAGGTTCGCTCCCTGCTGGGCAGCGCCGGAAAAGTTGACGCCAAGGTAGCTGACTTGAAAACCAAAAAGACGGTGAAGGCCGCAAAGACACTGAGGAAGAAGCGTCGCGCGATGAGCCCCGAGGCGCGCAAGCGGATTGCCGATGCGCAGCGCAAACGCTGGGCCGCAGTGAAGTCCAAGGCCAAGTAACAGTTATAAATAATCAGCCAGCTCCTGATTTCCGCAATCGTGCGTGCTGCCGCAGTTCTTTGCGCGGCGCGGATGCGGAATTCCTATGTCATCGACACCGCGAAAAAGCCGCTTGCATTCAGCGCGACCGGGGCCTATTGTCTAGCCATCCGTAAATCCGTCTTGTGAATGGAGGCAGTTCATGCGACGTTCTTTCGCGCTCCTCGCGCTTCTTTCGTTAGTTGTGGCGGCATACTCGACCGCACAAGATCCAGCCGCGCCGAAGGCTCCTGAATCGCTTACGGCCGCATACAACCAGGCGATGCAAGCAAGGGAGTGGTCTCAGGCCGTGGCAGCGGCGCAGCAACTGGTCGGGCTGAAAGCAACGTCTCTGAGTCTGAAACTCCTTGCCAATGCACAGCTTTACTCCGGCTCGACAGATGGGGCGCTGGTGACTTATGGCCAGGCCATCGCCGCGGCGGAAAAGGAAAAGCCCGCAGCCGGTCCGGCGCTGGCTGGCTGGAAAGACAGTCTGTCGCAGATCTACATTGGCAAGGGCAATGCGCTGCTCAAGCTCAAACGCAACGATGAGGCGATTGAAGCGTATAACCAATCCGCAGTACTCGCGGCCAATCAGGGGCTGGCTTACTTTAATGTTTGCGCCGTGCTTTATAACATCGGCAATACGAAAGACTCGGCGGCGGCCTGCCGCAAGTGCGTGCAGGCAGATCCCACCAAGGCCAATGCATGGTTCGTTCTTGGGTCAGATCTTTTTGCTGATTTGCCTCTAGCAGCACAAGGCAAGGTCCAAGCCTCGCCCGAGACGCGAGAAGCGCTGGAGAAGTATCTGGCGCTCGCCCCGGACGGCCCGCACGCCGCCGATGTGAAGGCCATGCTGGAGATGCTCGCCAAATAGTGTGGTGAGTCAGAAGTATGCCGCAAGATTAAAGGCATGATGTTCCGAACAAATCGCCAAAAATGCAGGTTCTTCGACTCGCTGCGCTCGCTCAGAATGACAACGATTCATGTGATAAATCTCTGACTCACCACACTGGCTAGAGCCCTGCGATTACCAGCATGCGCGGTTCGGTCATCTCCTCAATGGCCGAGCGAATGCCTTCGCGTCCCAGGCCCGAATCCTTGACACCGCCAAAAGGCATGGGGTCAAGGCGCCAGCTTGGCGTGTCTCCCACGATCAGTGCACCCACTTCAAGCTCGCGATAAGCGGTGAGAATACGGCCGGCATCGCGGGTGAGCAAACCAGCTTGCAGGCCATACTTAGAGTGGTTAACGTCAGCCAAAGCCTGCTCGAAATCGTCGAATGGCTCGATAGCGACGACCGGTCCGAAGACCTCCTCGTCACGCACCTTCATGCCAGGCTTGGTTCCGGTCAGGATGGCCGGCGTTACCATTGAACCGCGACGCTCGCCGCCGGCCACCAGCTTTGCGCCGCCCTCGACCGCTTCTTTGATCCAGGATTCGACGCGCTCGGCCTCGCTGAGGCGCACCAGCGGTCCAACGTCGGTGGCCTCGTCGGCGGGATTGCCTGACACGAGCTTGGCGCTTGCTTCGACCACTCTCCACAAAAAAGTCTGAAAGACGCCGCGCTCGACAAAGACCCGCTGCACGCTTACGCAGGACTGGCCAGCAAAACCAAAAGCGGCACGAGCGGTGCGAGCGGCGGCTTCATCCAGGTCACGCCAATCGGCGCAGACGATGAGCGCTGCATTTCCGCCCAACTCCAGCAGCACGCGCTTGCGCCCGGAGTGAGCCTGCAGCTCCCAGCCCACTTTGGCCGATCCAGTAAAGCTGACCAGCTTGATGCTCTCTTCCTTTTCGGCGAGCCAGGCGGTGTCTGCGTTGCTGAGCGGGAGTACGGCCAGAGCTTCCGCGGGCCAGCCAGCCTTGAGAATCACCTCGCCCAGCGCCAACGCGGTAAACGGGGTTTGAGAAGCGGGCTTCAGAATGACGGGACAGCCGGCGGCCAGCGCGGGCGCCACCTTGTGCGCCACCAAGTTCAGCGGAAAATTAAACGGGGAGATCGCCAGCAGAGGACCGATGGGGAAGCGCTGCAGGAGCCCCCAGCGGCCCTCGTTGCCCTCGGTCAAGTCCAGCGGAATGCTTTCGCCGCCCAACCGCGCGGCCTCTTCGGCAGCGGTCTTGAAGGTGAGCACGGCGCGATCGACCTCAGCCCGCGCGAGGCGAAGAGGCTTGCCCGCTTCGGCGACAATGAGCTGGGCGAATCGCTCCTTTTGCTCGATGAGGGCAGCGGCCACATCCTCAAGAATCTCGCGGCGCTTCCAACGTGGCAGTGCGCGGGCGCGGCGTAAGCTGGCCACGGCGTGATGCACGGCTTGGCGCGCGTCGGCGCGGGTGGCTACGGTTACTCGGCCCACCAGCCCTTGGTCCCACGGCGAGCGCACCTCGAGCGATTCGCCTTCGGTCCACTCCTTGCCGCACAACAGAAAACCAGTTTGCGTTCCTGGCCGCATCTTCATGGCGTTGCACCCCTCGTCGGTCCCTGCCATGGATTCTACAAGGGGAAGGGGCTCGAGGACAGCATTACCAGGGCAATCGGATCAGCGCATCTTGTTCTCGCGATGGAAGTGCGCAGCTAGTGCACCAGCGGTGATTGGAAACCGCTCCTGTCATAAACCGCGCCAAGTGCGTCTCGAGTCATCAGATCCGCGGAGGCGATACCGCAACGGTTAGGTACAACTCCTGTACGCCTATTTTTATTTCTTCCCTTTTCTTAAGTAGATTGGGACTCAGACCGTAAACATTGCGACAAAAGATCGCAGTTGGCCGAGGATATTGTTCAGCTCTTTGATTGCGGAGTCGGTTTGCATGGCAGCCGTGCTGGTGTTGCGGGCGGCCTCGGCGAGCCCGCCTATCTCTTTTGCGATCGTGGAGGCGGTTTCGGCAGCGTCGGAGATGTGGCGACTCATTTCATTCGTAGTAGCAGTTTGTTGCTCGACCGCCGCGGCAATGCTTTGCGATATCTCGCTCACTTTGTTGGTAGCGGTGGCGATGTCAGCGATGCCGAGGACGCTCTCCCGTGTATTACTTTGAATGGTTGCAATGCGTAGGCTAATGTCTTCGGTCGCCTTCGCCGTGCCCTTGGACAACTCCTTGACCTCTGTGGCCACTACAGCGAAGCCCTTGCCCGCTTCGCCAGCGCGTGCCGCTTCAATAGTGGCGTTCAACGCAAGCAGATTGGTTTGCTGTGCGATGCCGTTGATGACCTTGATTACCTTGCTGATCTGTGCCGAAGACTCGTCCAGGTTGGAGATTCTCTTCGTGGTGATTTCGGTTACGCTGACAGCGGACTGAACCGCTGTGGATGCTCTGCTGGCGCTTTGAGAGATCTCCCGAATCGAGTTCAACATCTCTACAGACCCGGCCGACACGGCGCTCAGGCCAGCGGAGACTTTCTCGCTGGACTTCGCCGCCGAAGTAGCCAGGCTACTGTTTTCGATTGCGCCCTGAGCCAATTCTTTCGTGATCGTGGTCAGCTCTTGTGAGGCCGATGCCATGGTCATCGTGTGCTGGCTGATTTGCTGGACCTCAGCGGCTAGTTTCGACGAAACCGTGTTCAGCAATGTCGCAATACGGTCGTAATCGCCCTGGTAGTGGCCTTCGACGCGCACTGTCAGATCCATCTTCGCGAGCGCTGTCAGCACGCGCTCAATCTCTCCGACTGGAGCGAGCCAGGCGTCGAACATCGAGTTGAATCCTTCAAAGATGCGCCGGTTTGAACCAGTGAACTCTTCGACATTCGTGCGAATGCGCAGGTCACCGAGCGCAGCGGCTTCCGTCAACAGTCCAATTTGAGTGTTTCGGCGATTGATTACGTCGATAAAGTGATTGCAAACATTCTTGGCGCGAGCGAAGTCGCCCGGAAACCCATCCTTAAATGGTTCGGGGATGCGTCCGATGGACATATTATCGACGGACGTCACTGCCTGTTCATATGTCTGGATGATTGTGTCCAGAATCTCGTTGAGTGCGCTGCAGGCTGCGGCCGCTTCGACAACACGGTTCTCGGTAGTCAGGCGGCGTTTCAGGTCTCCAGCGGCGACGGCATCGCGTAACTGTTCCACCTCAGCCAGAAACGAATTCCAATCCGCGCTATCTCTCTCAGTCTCTATGATCTTCGGCATACTTCACCTACAGGCATCATGGAGCGAGGAATCGCGCGGGTAATGAGAGACGATAATTTCACGATGAACTTATCGGCCATCTGGGTCAAAAATTTCAATAGGAGTCCCGTTCGCGTTCCTGGCCGAATCTTTATGGTTCTGCACCGCTTGAGGACGATTGTCGCTCCGGACCACAATTTCCAAGCTCGGCGCGGAAAGCCTGCGGAGAGATACTGTATTCAACGCGATGCCTGGATGGGAATTTTCGCAAGGCAGTTCCCGGCTGAGAAGACGCCCCGCCGGAAGCGGGGCGTCTTTCTTATCGTTCCCTGTAGTGGCAATGTGTTTAGAACCTGTAATTAACGGCCAGACGGGCAATATTGCTGGTCAGGGTTGCTGTGTGAGTCATGGGGGCATCAGGGTCGTATTGGTTAGCGATGCCGATGTACATTACCGTGCCTGCATAGAATCCAGTCCAGTTGGCTGTGTCCTTCTTGTTCTGGCCAGCTGTCTGTGCCAGGGCCGAGACAGAAATCAGCGCAGCAGCCGCAAATACTACAAGAAACTTCCTCATTCTTCCTCCGGATAGTCTTGTTCAATTACGTGAAGTCATCGTCACTCATTGGTAAATGAAACCAAATGTGGGAGTGCCTCTCATTATGAGTCGGCAATTTGCGGATATATCTCAATATTTGTTGTGTCTCATTTGTATATTTGGTGATGCTGCTCACCTGATTCTTTTTCGAGTTACACTGTCTTCCTATGATTCATGACGGCCGGAGTCTGAAACTTCCGTTTGACGCTGCTGAGGCGTTGGCGCATTTGCGCGCGAGCGACGCGAAGCTGGGTGCGCTGATCGATCGGGCGGGCGCGTTCGCACTCAAGCTTGATCCATCGCCATCGCCTTTCGAGTCGTTGGTGGAGTCGATTCTCTATCAGCAGTTGCATGGCAAGGCCGCGGCCACGATTCATCGTCGCGTGCGCGAGCACTTTGGCGGCGATCCGGCTCCGCGGCTGCTGCTGGAGACGCCCGATGAGATTCTGCGTGCGGCGGGGGTTTCATTCAACAAGATCAAAGCGCTCAAGGATCTGGCCGCGCGAACTCTGGACGGGACGGTGCCCACCCACGCGGCAATCAAGAAGATGACGGACGCGGAGATTGTGGAGAGGCTGACTGAAGTGCGCGGAATTGGGCCCTGGACGGTGGAAATGCTGCTGATTTTTCGCCTGGGCCGGCCCGATGTGCTGCCGGTGAGCGATTACGGTGTGCGCAAAGGGTTTGCGCTGACCTTTCAGCGCGTTCCGAAGACACGCGCGCTGGAAGCGGCAGATTTGCCCAAGCCGGAGGTGATGCTCAAAAGGGGAAAACGCTGGGCGCCGTTCCGTTCGGTGGCCAGCTGGTACCTTTGGCGGGCGTGCGATCTGGCCAAGAGTACAGCGCCTACAGGGCGGTCGAGCTTAGAATAATCAAACACAGCCGGCGAGAATAGAGAGACGCCGTCGCGAACTTAGGAAACTTCATGCCCGCCAGTAAACGATTTGTGTGCATTCACGGTCACTTTTACCAACCGCCGCGCGAGAATCCCTGGCTGGAGACGGTGGAGACGCAGGACTCGGCCGCGCCCTACCACGACTGGAACGAGCGCGTCTGCGCGGAGTGCTACGCACCGAACGGGGCGGCGCGCATCGTGAACAGCAAGAACCAAATCACGCGCATCGTGAATAATTACGCGCGCATCAGCTTCAATTTCGGACCAACCCTGTTGTGCTGGCTGAAGGAGAACGCGCAGCGCACCTATCGCATGATTCAGGACGGCGAGCGGCGCAGCCGGAAGAGCTTCAAGGGGCACAGTTCGGCGATGGCGCAGGTTTATAACCACGTGATCCTGCCGCTGGCCAGCCGCCGCGACCGCATCACACAGATTCGCTGGGGCATTGCCGACTACCAGCGCCATTATGGCGAGCCCCCCGAAGGGATGTGGCTGGCGGAGACGGCGGCGGATACGGAATCGCTGGAATTGCTGGCTCAGCACGGCATCAAGTTTACGGTGCTGGCGCCGCACCAATGCCGGCACATCAGAAGTTTGAAGGACGGCGGGAGCTGGACGGAGACTCCCAACGCGAGCGTGGACACAACGCACCCTTACCTGGTGCGTTTCAACTCGGGCGTCTCGATTGCAATCTTTTTCTACGATGGCGCCGCCTCGCGGGCCATTGCGTTTGAGGGGCTGTTGAACTCCGGCGAGAGCTTTGCGGCGCGACTCAAAGGCGGCTTCAAAGACAACGCGCAGCCGCAACTGGTTCATGTGGCTACAGATGGTGAATCGTACGGCCACCACCACAGATACGGCGAGATGGCACTGTCATATGCGCTTCGACTGCTGGAGGGTGACCGGAACGTAAAGCTGACCAACTATGGCTGCTTTCTGTCGCAGTTTCCGCCTGAGTACGAAGCGGAGATTGTGGACAACACGTCGTGGAGCTGCGAGCACGGGGTGGAACGCTGGCGGTCAAACTGCGGCTGCAACGGAGGCAAGCAGGGCTGGAACCAAAACTGGCGCGGACCTTTGCGCCAGGCGCTGGACGAGGTACGCGATGCCATGATCCCACTGACCGATCAGGAGGGCGGTAAGCTCTTCCGCGATGTATGGGCAGCTCGGGACAACTACATCCATGTGGTTCTCGACCGCGGAGCGGAGACGCTGGATCGGTTCTTTGCCGAGAATCAGAGCCACGCGCTTACCGAGACGGAGCGCGTGCGCGCTCTTGAACTAATGGAACTGCAACGCAATGCGCAGCTTATGTACACCAGTTGCGGATGGTTTTTCGACGACATATCGGGCATCGAGACGGTGCAGATAATTGCCTATGCCGCACGTGTGCTGCAACTGGCACAGGAACTGTTTGGAGAGCAAGCGGAAGGGCTGGAACTCGACTTTCTTGTGGCGCTGGCAGATGCGCGCTCGAACGTGGCCAGAGCGGGCGACGGCGCACGCATCTATAAAGAACAGGTTAGACCCATGGAGCTTGGGCTGGAACAGGTGGCTGCACACTACGCCATTAGCAGCGTCTTCTCTTCGTTTGCCGAGGAGACTGAGCTGTTCTGCTACCGTGTTCGACGCCAGGCTTATGACATTTACACCTCCGGTCGCGGACGGCTTGCTCTGGGCCGCGCATCCATTGCCAACGCCATTACCAGCAAGCAGCAGAGCTTCTCGTTCGCGGTTCTGCACTTCGGCGACCAGAACATTACCGCCGCGGTGAAACCCTGCGAAGAGTCGGATGTGGCCGAGTTCGAGGCGTTTGCCAGCCAGACAGCGGAACAGCTGGAGCGCGCCAAATTTCCCGAGGTGATTCGCCAGTTGGACCGCTACTACGGCCACGTAGATTACTCGCTCACTTCGCTTTTCCGCGACGAACAGCGGCGAATTGTGCAGATGATTCTAAACTCGACTCTTACGAACATCGAAAGCTCGCTGATTACCATTTACGAGGACCACGCCAGTCTGTTGCACTTTCTATCGCAGGCGGGGCTGCCCAAGCCGCCGGCGCTTACGCTGGCCGCGGAATTTGCCCTGAACGCCGGCCTGCGCAAGGCGCTTGAGGGCGACCCTGTCGATCAGGCGCTGATGCGCTCGTTTCTCGCGCTGGCAAAGGCGGACCAGATTCGGCTGGAGACGGCAACGCTCTCTTACGTCGCCGACCAGCGCATGAAGCGCGCCATGGTGGAGCTGCAAATCTCTTCCGGATCGCTGGAGATGCTGGACCGGGCGCTGGCGCTCGGGCGCACGCTGGCGGAATTGCCTTTTGATCTGAATCTATGGCAGGCGCAGAACATCTGGTACGAGATTATGCGCGTATCCAGCTATGGTCTGACCGCGCTCAGGGCGGAAGACCGGCCGCGCTGGGAGAAGGAATTCTGCGAACTGGGCGGTTGTCTGTCGATTGATTACGAGGCAATCAGCGCTCAGGACCTGACGGCGGCGACTACGGGGGATTAGAGCGCGCCTAGTTTATGCAGCTTTCCACCCTTGAGCGTGAAGCTCTCGCCGCGCCAGACAATTGTGTGGCCGGCAAAACCGGCAACCCAGACTCCCATGGCGACGAGATCGCGCAATGGCAGCAGCCACAGGTTGGGCAACACCTGGTGGTCGGCCAGAACTTCAGCGCCCACCGTCATGGCGAGTGCAAGGCGGAGAAAGAAGCTCAACCCCAGCAGCCACAGGCTTAGTGGGCTTAGTCCAGTGGCGAGCATGTTGAGCAGAGCCCAGCCCAGACCGTGGGTGAAGATGAGGCCGGCGTAGCCCCAGGGACGGGCGTCCCGGACCGTGCGCACCCATCGCAACTGGTGATCGATGTAGCCGCGCCAGGCGTAGGCTGGGACACTGGTTTCAACAACTTCGGGACTCAGCGCCACGCGGTAGCCCGCCTGCGCCACGCGCACGCCCAGTTCGTAATCGTCGGCCAGATGATCGACCAGGACCTGCAGGCCGCCGATTTTTTCGAGTGCTTCACGGCGGACGGCGAGCGTGGAACCGAGTCCGTAATGAAGGCCACCCTCAATCCACCTGGAGAGGAGTACGCCGGCCTGAAAATCTGCGGCGATGCCGATGGATTCGAGGCGGGACGGGAGGGTTCCGTGGGCGCGGCCGCGATAGATGGCGGTGACGAGGCCGACTTGCGGCTGGACATTGCCACACGACTCTGTTGGTGCAAAGCAGGCCATGACACGTTCCAGGTAGCGTGGGCCGACGGTGATGTCAGAGTCGTTGATGAGCAAGAAATCGTGGCGGGTGTGGATGGCGAGTTGAATCAATGAGCTGACTTTGCCGTTGGTTCCCAGACGCTGTGGGCACTCGATGAGACGGATGGGGCGATCAGGGAATTCGGCTTGCAGTTGCTCGACGGCTGCCACGGCAGAGTCGGAAAGCGCGGAGACGCCGAAGAGCAGTTCATAGTCTCCCGAATAGGACTGGCGGCAGTGGCTGCGGAAGGCGTCGATCATGCCGGGGTCAAGTCCCTTGAGTGACTTGAGGATGCTTACGCCGGGAGCAAAGGCGGGCAACAGGGCGCGCCGTGACGCAAGAAAGAGCCGCGCCGCAATCAGAGCAGCGAGGAAATAACCCATACCGGCCACGGCGAGAATCGTGGTGAGTGCTTCTATGGATTGCGCTAAAGCGTGCGGCATCACAGGGGTAAGAATACAGCTTTCAGCTGCTAGCCTCTAGCTTTCAGCTTCCGCATCGCGTTCGATTCAGTGGGTGCGGCGCCTTCGAAACGCCAAAGCCAATAGACCTCTGAGCATGTTCTTGTCACGAGCTCAGCTATCCCTCAGGGGCTAAATCCCTCTTCATTCTGCAACATTTGCGGCACGGCTAAAGCCGTGCCCTTTCAAAACATCGACCTATCCATAGGCTCTCTAGAAGCAGATTTACTCGTACCTTAGCGCCTCAATGGGGTCCATGTTGGCGGCTTTCCAGGCGGGGTAGATGCCAAAGACAAGGCCGATGGCGCAGGAGACAGCAAAGCCGATCAGTACCCACATTGTGGACAGTGTGGCAGGCAGGCCGATGGGCAAGAGGTAGACGATCCAAGTGAGCACGGCACCCACCAGAACGCCGACCACTCCGCCGACAGCGCACAGAGTCACGGCCTCGGTTGTGAATTGGATCAGAATGGTGCGCCTGGTGGCGCCGATGGCCTTGCGCACGCCGATCTCGCGGGTGCGCTCGGTGACCGAGACCAGCATGATGTTCATCACTCCCACGCCGCCCACCATCAATCCCACGCTGGAGACGGCGATCATGAACAGCACCAGTCCGCCGGTAATCTGGCCCCACAGCTTTGTGAGCGAATCGGGGCCGAAGATCTCGAAGTTATCGTTGGCTTGCACGTTGACCTTGCGGCGGATTCGCAGCAGGTCGCGCACCTCTTCCTCGACCAGCGACTTGTTCTTAGGATCGTCGTACTTCACCGCGATCCACGTCTCCTTGTCTTCCGGATGCAGGTTGTGGAAGGTTCCCATGGGGAAGTAGACCATGTTATCTCGCGGGCTTTTGCCGCTGCCGAAGGGCTGCTTCTGCTTGTCAACCACTCCGATTACCGTATAGAGGCCGCCTTCGATGCTGACTTCCTTGCCCACCGCTGGGTCCGAGTCGAACAGTTGTTCCCAGGTATCATGGCCCAGCATGCAGACATGGGCGGCGCGCTGGTCTTCAGCATCGGTAAACAGGCGGCCTTCCAGAAATACGAGATCACGGGTTTCGCCCAATTGCGCGGTCGAGCCAATCAGAATCGTTCCGGTCACCTTCTTGCCGTTGTATTTGACATCCGCGTCACCTACCCGGAAGACCGGTTTGACGTGCTGCCGGCTGCCGTCGGCGGCCACGACGTGGGGCAGCGAGCGCAGGGCGATGGCGTCCTCCACGGTGAGCTTTTTGCGCGACAACTGCTCCATGGTGGGCTTGCCGAGGGCGAGCGGCAGATGGAAGACCCAGAGAACATTGGAGCCCAGGGAGTCGGCGAAGTCGGAAATGCGGTTGTTCAGCCCGTTGATTACCGAGGAGATGGTGATCACGGTAGTGACGCCGATGACGATGCCCAGCACTGTCAGCCCGGAGCGCAGCTTGTTTGCTCGAAGCGTGTTAAGCGCCATCTTTACGGATTCGCGGGTTTGTCCTTGAGACATGAAAGACTGCTCCTGGATGCTTTTACAGCTCTGCTCTAAGCGCCACCACCGGATCAAGCTTGGCGGCCTTGCTAGCCGGATAGACGCCGAAGAAGACGCCGACCGCGGTGGCCGTGAATAGGCCCACGAGCACGCTCCACATCTGCACGCTGGTGGGGAAGCCGATGACGAGGGTAATCAGCTTGGCCACGGCCACGCCGCACATCACGCCGATGGCGCCTCCCACCAGAGCCATGGTTGCGCTTTCAATGAGGAATTGCAGGAGCACGTCGCGCTGGCGGGCGCCTAATGCCTTACGCACGCCGATCTCGCGGGTGCGCTCGGTAACGCTGACCAGCATGATGTTCATGATCACGATGCCGCCGACCACCAGCGAGATGGAGGCAATGCCAATCACCACGGTGAAAAAGAGCGTGGAAATCTGCTTCCAGATGTCAAGAAATGTATCATTGGTTTCGATCTCGAAATCGTCCTCGGCGCCCACCGCGTTGTGGCGCCGGACGCGCATCAGCACGCGCACCTGGTCCTTGACCCGTTCCATCACCTCGGCATTGCCGTTGGCGCGGGCATAGATATCCACCGAGTCGTTGTAGCCGTAGGTCTGCTGAAATGTGGTGATGGGGACGGCCACCCAGTTATCCTGCGACTCGCCTAGAGTCTTTCCCTGGCGGCTGCCGACGCCGACGATGGTGTAGGGGATGCCGTCGACACGAATCTCCTTACCAAGTGGCTGGCCCTCGCCGAGCACATTGTCCACGATATCGTAGCCAACAATCGCGCTATGCGTTCCGTGGTCGTCATCGGCGGGAGTAAACCCTCGCCCTTCTTCGATGTCCATGTTGTTGAGCGAGACCATGGCCCAACTGATGCCGCGTATGTCGGTATCAGTAGTGGAGTGCCCGCCATAGGAAACCTTCGTGGTCCGGTCGAGACGAGCGCCCACCTCGGCGCATTCCGTGCATTCGTCGCGGATGGCTTGAAAGTCATCGAAGCGGAGCACCTTGCGCTTCTGATAGCGGAAGTAGTCGTTGGCGGAAAAAATCACGCCGGGCATGCGCGTGACGGTCAGTACATCGGCACCATGGTCAAGCAGCTTGGTGCTGACATAGGTATTGGTCCCGTTCACCAGGGTGACGACCATGATCACCGAGGCCACGCCCATCACCACGCCAAGCAGCGTGAGGACAGTGCGCATCTTATTGGCCCACAGGGACTGCAGCGCGAGTTTGAATGCCTCACTGAAGGGCATGGTTCCGCTTTCTGTTCAAGAGCCGGCCTGAGCGCGGATCCTCGAGAGCGAAACAATCTCCGTTTCGCGAACTGTGGAGCCATGCTTCTGCCTAGTCTCTCCAGTGTATGCAATTTCAGTCAATTCCATGGACGCAAAGGCTTCTTCCAAACCGCTTCTGACTGACGGAAGACTGCCGTGGCAGGATTGTTTCTCCCATTCTCTGGTACGCAATTGGCCGCAGAGAGGTTCCTGCATCCCTGCAAAGGCCAGGGAAAAGGCCGATTGTAGGAAGTGGATTCGGTCTACTCCAATTGAAAAAATCAGATTATTTGTCAGTCTAAAGAACTCTTCCGCAAGGCCAAATTCCTGTTGCCTGTTTCATTCATACCTTAGCGCCTCGATGGGGTCCATGTTGGCGGCTTTCCAGGCGGGGTAGATGCCGAAGATCAGGCCGATGGCGCAGGAGACAACAAAGGCAATTACAACCCACATCATCGAGAGAGCGGCGTGAAGGAATGAAACGGCAAAATGCAGAATCAGAGTAAGCAAGGCTCCAACGGAGATGCCGAGCAAGCCACCCACGACACAGAGAGTGACCGCCTCCAGCGTGAACTGTAGCAGGATGTTCTTTCTGGTGGCGCCGATGGCCTTGCGGACGCCGATCTCGCGAGTGCGCTCGGTGACCGAGACCAGCATGATGTTCATTACGCCTACCCCTCCGACCATGAGGCTGACCGAAGAGACGGCGACCATGAAGAGAAACAGTCCGCCGGTAAGCGTGTTCCACAGACGGGTGAGCGAGTCGGTGCTGAAGATGGCGAAGTTGTCGTCCTGTTCCAGCCGGACCTTGCGCTGGACACGGAGAACCTCGCGAATCTCCTCCGCCACCAGCGCCCTGTTGGCCGGATCGTCATACTTCACAGTGATCCAGTAATCGTTGAGTTCGGGATGGAGTTGATGGAAGGTCTCCAAGGAAAAATAAGCGGAGTTATCGTTCCTGTTCCGGCCACTGCCGAAGACCTCCGGTTGCAGATCGAAGACACCGATTACCGTGAAGATGCTGCCTTCACATTCAATGTCCTTGCCGATGGGAGACTCGCCGGGAAAAAGATCCTCTGCGGCATCGTGGCCCAGAACCACCACTCTGGCGCTACGCTCCTCCTCGGAGTCGGTCCAGATGCGGCCCTCCAGAAGGTCAAAGTTGCCGGCCTCCATGATTGCCGTAGTCGATCCGTTCAGGATCGTGTTCTGAATCTTGTGGCCGCCACGCCTGATAGAAACATTACCGACGCCGAGCTGAAAATTCATGTAGCTGATCCAGGTATCGACGGCCACAATATGCGGCAGTCCGCGCAGGGCCAAGCCGTCCGCATAGGTAATCTTCTTGCGATTCAGTTCCTCGGTGGTCGGACGCCTCCCCCACGGCTCAAAGCGGTAAACCAGCAGATCGTTGGTGCCCAGAGATTTGACGAATTGATCGATATTGCTATTGAGTCCGTTAATAGCGGAAGAGATGAGAATGACCGTGGAGATGCCGATGGTGATGCCGAGAATGGTGAGCCCGGAGCGCAGTTTATTTTTGCGCAGTGTGTCGAGGGCCATTCGCACGGATTCTTTGGAGTCACGGATGCGCATGGCTAAAGCTCCGCTCTCAGGGCAACGATGGGATCAAGCTGAGCGGCTTTGTGTGCGGGGTAGACGCCGAAAAACACGCCGACGGCAGTGGCTACAAACAAACCGACGAGGACCGACCAGAGTTGCACGTCGGAGGGGAATGAGACAGCAAGGGTAATCACTTTGGCGACACTAATGCCCAGGATGACGCCAATGACGCCACCGAGGAGGGCCATGGTTGCGGACTCGATAAGAAACTGAAGCAGGATGTCATTGCGGCGCGCGCCAAGCGCCTTGCGGACGCCGATTTCGCGGGTACGCTCTGTGACCGAAACCAGCATGATGTTCATGATGACGATGCCTCCCACCACAAGTGATACGCCAGCGATGGCTACCACCACGGCACCAAAGTCATTGAGGATATTGCCTAACAGATTCTGGAAAGTGGCGCTTGTATCGACAGAGAAAACGTCTGGGCTACCCGGCGCCAGGTGGCGGCGCGCGCGCATCAGGACGCGCAACTCATCGGAAGTCGCATCCATCACCTCGCCTCCTCCCCCGGCATCGGCATAGACAGTCATGCTGGCGTTCGACCCGTGTGTATGCAGAAAAGTTGTAAGGGGGATAGCGACCCAGTTGTCCATGCTTTGGCCCATGATTTTGCCCTGACATTCGCCAGTTCCTATCACCGTGTAAGGCGCGCCATCGACGCGAATCTCCTTGCCCAGCGGGTCGCCCAGTCCGAGCATATTGTTTACGATGTCGCAGCCGATGATGGCGACGCGGGCACTATGCTCGTCCTCAATTTCAGTAAAGGAACGCCCGGCTTCGATGTTGAGATTGGAGAGAGCGGGCATGGTCCAGGTCCAGCCTCGAACATCGGTGTCCGTGGTGGATTTGGTTCCGTAGACAACTTTGCCGGTGCTGTTGCGCGAAGCACCCACCGAGACGCAGGACTTGCAACGGTCAAGAATGGCTTTGTAGTCGTCGAATGAGATATCTTTTCGCTTTTGGAACTCGAGATACTCGGCGATGGTGATGAAGGTTTCCGGCATCTTGCTGACGGTGACCACACTCGCGCCGTAGGTGTTTATTTTGTCAGTCACAAATCGCTTGGCGCCGTTGGTCAGCGTGACGACCGTAATGACGGACGCAACTCCAATGACCACGCCGAGCAGCGTGAGAACAGTGCGCATCTTGTTTGTCCACAAGGACTGAAGCGCGAGTTTGAATGCCTCACCGAGGAGCATGGTTCTGCTTTCTGTTCAAGATCCAGCCCGGCCGCGGTTTCGCGAGGGGCGAAACGAGGGTTCAGCCCGGTTGTCTCCAGTGTACGCAATTTCAGAGATTCGTATGGACGCTAAAGCACCTGCCAAGCCATTTCAGAATGATGGAAAACAGCTAAGGCGGGATGTTTTCTCCCACTTGCTGATACGCAATGGGCCGCGAGATGGTTCCTGAGCACCGGCGGGAGACGAGGAAAAGGATTAGAACGGCCAGATTAGCGGAACCATTTGGTAACTGTTTGACGTAGCATGGATTGGCGCGGAGTTTTGCGCTCGATCTTGAACTAAATCTACACCCCTATCTGAATAGGAGGCTCGATGAATCGCGTCATTTCCCACTTTGCGCCAATTGCGCTGGTTTTGGGTGCACTGCTCCCCGTTTCCGCTTTTGCCCAGGCCGCATCCGTAGCCGCTCCCGCGCCGCTGCTGCTGCGCCACCCCTCCCTGAGCCAGGACAGGATAGCCTTCCTCTACGCCGACGACATCTGGACAGTGAGCCGCCAGGGCGGCGAGGCGGAGCGGCTTACCTCGGACGGTAAAGTGGTCGCGGGGCCGATCTACTCGCCTGACGGAGCGTGGATTGCTTACTCGGCTCACTTGAACGGCAATACCGATGCGTATGTTATTCCCGCCGCAGGCGGCGTCCCCCGCCGCATCACCTGGCATCCGACTGGAAGTGGTGTTGTGGGCTGGTCACCGGACGGCAAGGATGTGCTGATCACCAGCATGGCGGCAAGCTACCGGCATTTCCTTCGCCTGTTCCTCGTCCATGCGGACGGATCGGGCGTTCCCGAGCCTTTGCCACTGCCTTCCGGTTTCGAAGGGTCGTTTTCGCCCGAGGGCCAGTCGCTCGCATATGAACCCTTTACCAAGTGGCAGCCAGCATGGAAGCGCTATGTGGGCGGCCAGACTAGCCCCATCTGGATCGTCAACCTGAAGACTTTGGATCTGGTAAAGGTGCCGCGCGAGAACTCGAACGACTCAAACCCAGTGTGGGTTGGCGACCAGGTTTACTTCCTCTCTGATCGCGACAACACAGGAAAGAACAACGGCCCGGTCGCGCTTTATCGGTATGACACAAAAAGCAAGCAGGTTTCTCAGGTGATGCAGAACGACGGGCTGGATATCAAATCTTTCCAGGCCGGGCCAGCGACAGAGGTCAGCGGGGCGAGCAGGACTGCCCTGGTTGTGGAGCAGTTTGGCCGCATTTTACTGGTCGATCCGGCGACGGGCATGAATATGCCGGTCCTGATCTCGATTCACGGCGAACTGGCCAACTTAGCGCCCCACCGAGTGAATCTGGGTCCGGAGGAGATTCAGAGCGCCAACCTTTCGCCTAGCGGCGCACGGGCAGTTTTTGAGGCACATGGGGAGATCTTTACCGTGCCGGCCGAGAAGGGCGACACGCGCAACCTGACCCAGACCTCAGGCGTGGCCGAACGCGACCCGTCATGGAGCCCAGACGGAAAAACCATCGCTTACTTCAGCGACGCATCCGGCGAATACCAGCTTTATCTGCACGACCAGACCGGCTTCAAGACACCGACGGTTATCGACCTCGGCCCGGAGCCCAGCTTCTTCTATAGCCCTACGTGGTCGCCCGACTCGAAGCACATCGTTTACACCGACAAGCACTTGCGGCTGTGGTACGTGGATTTGCCAACGGGCAAGCCGGTGCTGGTGGATACAGGCACCTACGGCAGCTTTGGCCCGGACTTTGGCGCCGTGTGGTCGCCGGACTCGAAGTGGATTGCGTACCATCGCGATCTGGACAACCAGCAGAATGCGATTTTTCTCTATTCAATGGAGACCCACAAACCTACCCAGGTGACTGATGGGATGAGTGACGCGTTCAGTCCGTCGTTTGACCACAACGGCAAGTACTTATACTTTTTGGCATCCACCGATGACGGACCTTCAAAGGCGGGCATCGATCTCTCCTCTCTGGATCGCGCGCAAACTACGGCTGCCTATGTAGTGGTATTGGCGAAGGATGGCGCCTCGCCGGTTCCGCCGGAGAGCGACGACGAGAAGATCAAGGACGAAGCAAAGAAGGACGACAAGAAGGATGCCGCCGACGCCGACAAGAAAGATGAAGGGAAGAAGGACGCGGACAAGGACAAGAAGGATGCTGAAAAGCCGGTCGAGGTGAAGGTGGACCTGGAGAAGATCGGCGACCGCATTCTGGCGCTTCCGATTCCGGCGCGCAACTATAGCGCAATCGCAGCGGGCAAGACCGGCGTGGTTTATCTCAGCGAAAATTCGCCCTTTGGCCGGTCGAGCGCTCGCGACGGGGAGCCGGAGATTCGCGCGATCTGGCGGTTCACGCTGGAGAAGCGCAAGCCCGAAGCGGTGCTCAGCGATGTGGATGCGTTTATGGTTTCGGCGGACGGTTCGAAGGCGCTCTACGGGCGCAAGGGCGCTTGGACCATAGCCTCTGTGGAAGATCTGAAACCAGGCGAGGCTGCTCCCGGTAAGCCTCTGAACCTGGGTGGGCTTGTAACGGTAGTAGATCCTCGCGCCGAGTGGCGGCAGATGTTTCACGAGACTTGGCGCATTGAGCGCGACTTTCTCTACGATCCGCACACCCACGGGCTGAGTATTCCCAAGATCGAGATCAGGTACAAGCCCTACCTCGACAGCCTCGCTTCCCGGTCTGAATTCACCTATCTGTCAACCGAGATGCTGGGCGAGATCACCATCGGCCACATGTTCGTCGGCGGGCCGCGCCAGCCGGACAAAGAGCCAAAGACCGGTTTGCTGGGCGCTGATTACAAGACGGAGAATGGCCGCTACCGCATCGCCAAAATCCTCGGCGGGCAGAACTGGACACCCGGCCTGGCGTCACCTTTGACCCTGCCCGGCGTCTCCGTGAAAGAGGGCGAATACCTGTTGGCAGTGAATGGCCGCGAGCTGAAGGCAGGCGATAACCTCTACCAGTTCTTCGATGGGACGGCGGGGCAGCAGACCGTTCTTCATGTTGGCGCGAATGCCGACGGCAAGGATGCCCGCGACGTGACGGTGGTTCCCATCGGCGACGAGGACGGCCTGCGCAACCTGGACTGGATAGAAGGCAACCGGCGCAAGGTGGGAGAGCTTAGCGGGGGCAAGCTGGCCTATGTCTATATGCCCAACACCGGCGGCCCTGGTTACACCAATTTCAACCGGTACTTCTACTCCCAGCTCGACAAACAGGCTCTGGTGTTGGACGAACGCTACAACGAAGGTGGCTTGGTAGCGGATTATGTCGTCGATGTATTGAAGCGCTTCCCGCTTTCTGGGGCAATCGAGCGCGACGGCAAGCCGATTCACGATCCGGTAGGCGCGATCTTTGGGCCCAAGGTTATGCTCATCAACCAGAACTCCGGTTCCGGCGGTGACGCAATGCCCTGGTACTTCAAGAAAGCCGGCATAGGCAAACTGGTGGGCACGCGGACATGGGGCGGGCTGGTGGGTATCGGAGGTTATCCGGTTCTGCTGGACGGCGGACACGTGACTGCGCCGCGGTATGCAATTTATGGCATCAACGGCGAGTGGGAGGTGGAAAACCACGGCATTGCGCCTGATGTGCCGGTCGAGGAGCTGCCCAAGGACGTGGCGGCCGGACATGATCGCCAACTTGAAACTGGAGTGCAACTGGTGCTGGATGAGCTGAAGGCACATCCTGTGCCGGAGATTCCGGTTCCGCCTTATCCGAATTACCACAAGAACGACGGGCTGGGGAATCAGTAGGGAGCGAGCGAGTCAGCGAGTCAGCCGAGAGTTACATCTTCGATTGGGTTCCCAGGTCTTGCTTTTGAGACCTGGGAATGCCCAAACTTCTAGCGTCCCGAGCTGCCAAAGCCCTTTTCGGCGCGGGCCGACACTTCCAGTGTCTCTACTTCTTCCACATTGCCTGTGAGGATAGGAACGGGAATCATCTGGGCAATCTTCTCACCGGCCTTCAATTCGACGGGAGTGTCGCCGAGGTTGGTCATGAGCACCAGGATCTCGCCGCGATATCCGGAGTCGATGACCCCGGCGGTAGTGGCGACGCCGCGCGCCGCCATGGACGAGCGGTCGCGCACCAGCAGGCCCAGCGGCGCGCCGGTGTGAGGGTGACGCGCTTCGACTGCAATGCCAGTGCGCACCTTGACCGTGGAGCGCGGGACGAGCGCTACGCTCTCAAGGGCAAAGAGATCATAGCCGAGGTCTTCGCCGGGATGGGCGACAACGGGCGCGCGGGCGCCGGGATCCAATAATTTCACTCGCAGCATGATTTGATGGTAGCAGCGGAACTCCGGGGCTAAAGCCCGCGTTGATTCTGTTGGCCTTATACGGGGGTTGAAACCCCCGTCTCCCTCCGGATCTACGCCCCATCAGGGGCTGAAGCCCTGCTCCTCTTAGGGCAATTTACGGCATGACTGAAGTCATGCCCTGACACTTCATGCAGCAATGTAAGAGCCTTTTGTAGCGTGAAATGCCCTGCAGAAATGGCCAGCCCCGGCAGGGAAGGCTTCCCGGGCCGGGGCTGTCGTTTGGTGCTGCAAATTCGGCACGAGGACCTGTAAGCCGAATTCTGTCGTGTGCGGTCATTCCTCTAGGCGCCGCGTTGCCGCGGACACTCATCAGCGACCTACCCGGAGGTTTCGGCAAAAACTGCGAGCCGCCTGGGCGCATCGGGCAGATGCGCAGCGCTGCATGGCTCGATGCAAACGCTTCCCTCCCTATTTGGTCTTGCTCCGTGTGGGGTTTACCCTGCCCCCGGCGTTACCGCCGGAGCGG
>Ga0182016_10000098_pt1 | contig 92693 bp, 88 predicted proteins | sample 712S2MmetaG_FD_120491 | JGI IMG/M metagenome (GOLD analysis project Ga0182016, IMG submission 120491) | Permafrost microbial communities from Stordalen Mire, Sweden - 712S2M metaG | ecosystem: Environmental > Terrestrial > Soil > Wetlands > Permafrost | place: Sweden: Stordalen | collected... | reverse complement strand
TGCCCACGTGGCTGATGTGGGGGGACCCGGACTATCCGTACTATTCGGGTTTCATACTCGTGGGCTGGATTGTGATTTTGGCTTGCGGCTTACTGGCCATCTGCGTGTGCAGACTCTTCGTGATCCGGGACCCGATTTGATTGAGTCTGTCCTCTAACTGTTGAGGAATCCGGGGGGAATCCGGGGACAGACGGGACATTCCCCAATTCTCGAGTTTAAGCCGGGTGCCCAAGACAATGCGGGTGCCCCACTCATTCGCGTTCTTTGCGAATGAGTGGGTTCTCGACTGCGCTAAGGCTCTCGACCGGACGGCGCTGGCTTTCCAGCGCCAACTCCCCTGAAATTTCACCCTCACCGGTCCCGTCTCCCCAACAAAAGGAGCTTCAACTCCCGACTCGCGTCCCACTTGTTACTCCTAAGGTTCTCCCCGCGCTGAGAACCGTTTGACTGGCCACCGACCACTGCTCACTGCAACCTACTTCCCCTTCAACATCCCCACCACACGATCGAAGTCCTCGAGGGTGCCGTACTCGATCGTGATCTTGCCTTGTCCGCGGCGATCGCGGATGCTCACTTTCATTCCCAGGATTGCCTCGAGGCTGCGCTGGGCTGCCTTCACATTCGGATCGACCCACCGTCCCACGCCCCGCTTGTTATCGCTCGGCTCTCCCTTGGGAGCATGGCTGTCGACCACCATCTCTTCGAGAAGCGCCACCGACATCTTCTTCGCAATCACCACTCGCGCCACATTCGATATCTGTGTTTCGTCGTTCAGCGAGAGCAACAGACGCGCATGGCTGAACGAAAGTTCTTTCTGCCGCAGCATCGTCTGCACTTCCGGAGGCAGCCTCAACAAGCGCAGATAATTCGATACCTGCTCACGCGACACGCCCACTCGCTTTCCAATCTCTTCCTGCGTCATCTTGAATTCGGTGGCGAGCTTGGCAAAGGCCGACGCCTGGTCCAGACAGTCGAGATCTTCGCGCTGCAGGTTCTCGACCAGCGTCATCTCCGCTGCTTGCTGCTCCGAAACGCGCTTCAGAATCGCCGGGATCGTCGTCTTCCCCACCAGCTTCGACGCGCGATAGCGGCGTTCGCCCAAAATCAGAATGAACCGCTCTTTTCCATCCTCACGGCGGCGTTCCGGTCGCTGCGGCCGCACGACAATCGGCTGCAGCACTCCCTGCATCTGGATCGATCCCGCCAGGTCATTCATCGCCCGCGGCTCAAACTCCGTTCGCGTCTGGTAGGGATTGAGATCGATCTGATCCAGATCCAGTTGAAACACCGCTCCCTCGGCAACCGCTTCGGCCGACACATGCAAAGATTTCAGATTCGTGGGCGCCGCTGTTCCAGTTGCGTCTTGGGGAACAACCGCCGCTCCTGACGATCTGTCGTCAGCAGAAGAAGCGTTGGCCGGTTCAGCAGGAGCCGCTGTCGAAGGCGAAGCAGAAAACGCGGGCAGCGGCGCGCCATCCTTCGGCACATTTTGCGGAATGATCGTAGGAACCGGCGCCACGGCGCGAGGCCCCGGCAACAAAGATTCCAGCCCTCGCCCTAAAGCCCGCCGCTTTTCCGCCAGCTTCTCATGCGCCTTCTCCGCCGCCACCTTCGACGACCGATCGGCCGTCGCATTCGATGTATTCATTCAGCAATCTCCAGTAATGAAACAATAGCTTAAAGATGTAACGCGCTAATGCAAGAAAGCGAGTCCGTCACTTCCCTCAGGATGACAAACTTCACTCATCGCCGTATCCCATGACGGACGCCACGACCGCTGATCAAGCTTCCAGCGCTACGCGGCTTCCCCAGACCCACTCTCCAGTGCCGCGCGCCGGTCGAGGATTTCCTTCGCCAGCCGTATATAACTCTCCGCCCCACGCGAGCGCACGTCATACAACAACGCCGGCTGGCCGTGGCTGGGAGCCTCCGCCAGGCGTATATTTCGCGGAATCGTGGTCGTACATAGCTTGTCGCCGAAATATTTCTTGAGCTCGTCCGAGACCTGTTGCGCCAGGTTCGTCCGCTCGTCGAACATGGTCAGTACGACGCCCTCTACCGCCAGGGCAGGATTCAACTCGACCCGGATCCTCTCGATGGTGTCGAGGAGCTCCGAGACGCCTTCGAGGGCGAAGTACTCCGCCTGCATCGGAATCAAGACTCCCTCGGCCGCAACCAGCGCGTTGAGAGTCAGAAGATCGAGGGCCGGGGGGCAGTCGAGGACGATGAACTGAAACCGCTCCAGCAACGGCAGGAGCGCATCGCGCAGCCGGTATTCCCGCCGCTCGGCCGAAACGAGTTCGATGTTCGCGCCGATGAGGTTCTTGTGCGAGGGGATGAGCCACAACTGCTCGAGCTCGGTAAGCTGGAGAGCCTCCTCGGCCGAGGCTGCGCCCATGAGCACGTCATATACGCTGATGCGCTCCGGATTCTTCACCAGCCCGAGTCCGCTGGTGGAGTTCGATTGCGGATCGCAATCGACGAGCAGTGTATTAACTTCGGCGGCGGCAAGGGATGCCGCCAGGTTGATGGCGGTCGTGGTCTTACCGACGCCGCCCTTCTGGTTTGCGACTGCGATTACGCGTCCCATCGTTTTATAGTTTTCGGTATTGGCGGAGAATATTCCAAGGGCCGGTTGAAATCAATGCCAGTTTATGGTGCAAGTTGGAAGATGTTCCACGTGGAACATACTGCCTCGAAACATGGATTGCGTCGAACTGTGGGGTAGTGTTCCACGTGGAACATCAGGGTGGGTCGACTTTTCAGAAGTTTGAAATTCCAGGGATCGCTACTGTGTTCCACGTGGAACATGACATCTTCTCTCGTCTCATAGTGAGACACTCTTTAAAATCCCACTAACGATCGAAATGAGCCCTTTATCATTCCAAACATATCTCCCACTTTATCGATCTATAAAGAGATAGTTTTCCACTTTAGTGACTTAGTGCCGGTCGACAGGACTCGGGTATTGGACTGGGGGACGGGGATCGGGCTGTTCCAGGTCAGTTGGGTGCGGCGTTTTAGGAGGGGAAGCTGTGCTGAGCCGATTAGGAGCGCCACGGTGCCGTTGGCCGCCAGCAGTGCCTCGGCTTGGGGGAGTATGGATTCGAAGTGTTCCACGGCTCGGAGGGTTACTAGTTGGGTTCGCCGGAAGGACGGGTCGGAGGCCAGGCTCTCGGCGCGCTCGCTTCTCACTTCGACACCCTTTAGACCGAGCGTCCGGGCTACTTCTCGAAGGAACGTGGCCTTCTTGTGGTTGGACTCGATGAGCGTTAAATCGATCGCGGGAGACCACATCTTCAGCGGGATTGCGGGGAAGCCGGCACCGGAGCCGATGTCCGCTACGCGAAAGGGCTCGCCCACGCAGCGTTGAGAGGGATCACCCGCGCTCGGGCACGCCGGCTCCGACTCGACTGTCTCGTCGGTCAACACGTGTCCGGCGAGAAAGAACGATTCTCCAAAGTGACGGGTTACGATCTCGTCTTCGTTGCGGATCGCGGTGAGGTTGATCCGGGCGTTCCAGCGCAGCAGCAGATCCACGTAGGTCGATATCTGATCGAGCTGCGATGGAGAGAGGGGCTGGGCCAGGAACGGCGCGAGCAGGGTCGCGATGCGGGCGGTGTCCATGGGCTTGTTGCTTGCGATAGGATACAGGAGCGCAGAATCCACTCGTGTTGATTTTCAATTTCATTTTTATAGGAGAGAATTTTATGTCTCGAACGACACTTACGATTTTCCTGCTGATGGCAGTATCCCTTCTGCCCCGAATCGCTGCCGCCCAGGACCGGGATGCGGGCGACTACGTAATTCTCAGCGCGCAGTATGGCACCGAGCGGCACCATGTGGACGTGACCGACCGGTTGCGGGAAGCGGCCCGTCGGGATCGGCTTTTTCGCATGGGCAATGGGACGTTCGGCGTCGATCCTGATCACGGCGTGGTGAAAACGCTGCGAATCTTTGCGCGTGGTCCGAACGGACAAGAGCGCATGTTTGAGTATCGGGAAGGAAGCGTGATCGACGGCGCACAGTTTCGTGGCTGGGGACGCGGGGAGTGGGGAACCGGCTGGAGCGGAAACTGGAACGGCGGCGGCGACGCGGGCGATTATGTGATTCTCAGCGCGCAATATGGGACCGGTCCTCATCACGTCGATGTAACACAGCGGCTGCGCGAAGCGGCCCGGCAAGATCGCCTCTTCCGCATGGGCAATGGCACTTTTGGCGTCGATCCCGATCCGGGTGTCGTGAAGACGCTGCGCATTTACGCGCGCGGGCCGAATGGCCGCGAACAGATGTTTGAATATCGCGAGGGCAGCGTCATCGACGGCGCGCAGTTTCGGGGATGGGGCCGTGGCGACTGGGGCAATGGCAACGACCACTGGAGCGGCAGGTGGGAAGGCGGCGGCCGGTAAGCATCGCCCGCCTACCCCTCCATTGACAAACTGAGCTGTCCATCGAAAGCGGCGAGAGAACTTAGGGCTGCGAGCATGTCTATTATCTCGATTGTAATGGTTGTGAATAGGATGCAATCCGCGTTTTCTCGCCGATCGTTGGGACAAATGAAGTGGTCGTGCCGTTTCCGGGCTTCCCGCTGCTGGCCTATCGCGAACAGCGCAGCAGGAACTCGGTAGTGGCGGGCGCTCCCGTCCGAGTTTTGGAAGGTGTAAACTTTTGGTAGGAGACTGACATGGAAGCTGCCCGATTTATAGCAGTATTTTGCGCCACATTTGTAGCCATTTTCTTTGTGGTTATCAGTACGTTTGATCTGAGCGGCGATCAGAGAAAAGCTGCGCGGGATAAGCGAATCGCTGAGTATAAGATGGCAGCAAGACTCCTGAGACTCGACCTCTGAAAAACTCTCGCCGAATTTAAAGTAGATTTTTGTATGTAAACTGGCAGAGTTTTTATTGCGCTAGTTCAGACTACTTCGCCTTCCGGCACAGAAATTCTTAAGCGCGCTCATTAGGGCGCCACTAAAACGCCATTTTCACACTCGGTTAACAATCCTTCCTTATAGTTTCCCAACCTCATCTTGGGAGACGAACGATATGGCTACCGCCCCTCCTGTACTGGAAGCAAAATTAAATCGGAGTCCGGGGAAGATTGGGATGTTGGGGTTTGGCGTGGTGCTGCTGATTGGCATCATTTATTCCGCCTTCCATCTGCTCTCTGACCTCTCGACGGTGCATTCGGGTTCGGTGATGCCCTATCTTCTGTTGGGGCTGGCGCTGGCGGTCGCCTTGGGATTCGAGTTCGTAAACGGGTTCCACGACACGGCGAACGCGGTGGCGACCGTCATCTACACGCATTCGCTGGAGCCGCACATTGCGGTCGTGTGGTCGGGCTTCTGGAATTTTCTTGGCGTCCTCACGTCGAGCGGGCTGGTCGCGTTCGGCATTATTTCCCTGCTACCCGTGGAATTGATTTTGCAGGTAGGAAGCCAGGCGGGATTCGCCATGGTCTTCGCATTGCTCGTCGCGGCCATCATATGGAATCTCGGCACATGGTATTTCGGATTGCCCGCATCCAGTTCGCATACGCTGATTGGATCGATCATCGGCGTGGGCATCGCGAATCAGTTGATGTCCCCGAAAACCGGTACCAGTGGCGTGGATTGGGGCCAAGCCACAAATATCGGCAAGTCACTTCTGCTCTCTCCTCTGGTCGGTTTTGTCTGCGCCTTCCTTCTTTTGTATCTGATGAAAGCGGTGATCAAGAACCGCGCGTTGTATGAAGCGCCGGTGGGGACGGAGCCACCTCCTTTCTGGATTCGTTCCCTGCTCTTGTTAACCTGCACGGGCGTAAGTTTTGCGCACGGATCGAACGACGGCCAAAAAGGCATGGGACTCATCATGCTGATTCTGGTGGGAACGGTACCGACGGCGTATGCGCTGAATCACGCAATCACTCGCAAGGATTCCGACGACTTCATTGCGGTGTCACAGCAGGCCTCAGGGATTTTGTCGAACTACGTGAGTCCGAATGCCGTGATTGGAGACGATCGCGAAGAAGTTACGGACTACATTCGGACGAAGCAATTCACTCCCAACACAATGTTGGCACTGCGGCAACTGGTGAGCGGCATCGGTAACGAGACCGCATTGTTCGGCGAAATGTCGAAGGTACCCAACGATCGAGTACGCAATTTCCGCAACGACATGTATATCGCGAGCGAAGCTCTGCGCCTGATGAAGAAGAGCGGGCAGCCCGTGATTTCGGCGTCCGATTGGGAAGGGCTGAACAATTACAAGAAGCACGTCGATGCGGCCACGCGCTTTATTCCGGGATGGGTGAAGGTTGCGGTGGCGATGGCGCTCGGCCTAGGCACCATGGTCGGATGGAAACGGATCGTGGTCACGGTGGGGGAAAAGATTGGCAAGGAACACCTGACCTATGGCCAGGGCGCGGCTGCTGAAATCACGGCCATGTTTACCATCGGAGCCGCTGATTGGTTCGGGCTTCCGGTGAGTACGACCCATGTGCTGTCGTCGGGCATTGCCGGGACGATGGCGGCGAATCACTCGGGACTGCAGTGGTCGACCGTCCGCAACCTCGCCATGGCCTGGGTGCTCACGCTGCCCGCTTCGATGATGCTGGCGGGATTCCTGTTCTGGGGCTTCCGTCACATGTTCTAATCCACCCGCGTCTATGTCGCGCGAGCGGGAGGATCTCGTTGCAGCCCATCGCTGCGGCTTGAACGTCAGCACTCGTTCCCGTGCGATACTGAAAATCATGGCGCTGCCGGATTTCACTCCTCGGGTAGGGAACGATCCCAAGTCGGTGGTCATTCATTTGACGACGGGCGCGGGCATGGAGATCGAGTGGAAGGACGGGCACCGGTCCACATACACGTTTCCTTTTTTGCGGGATGCTTGTCCGTGCGCGCTTTGCGAAGATGAGCGGACGAAGGCAGGGCGCAAGGCGGGTGAGCCAGCCAAACTGGCTCCCGGGGCGCTGCCGATGTTCAAGCCGCTGGTGAAGGCATTGGCGGCGGAAGCGGTCGGCAAGTATGCGCTGAAGTTTTCCTGGAACGATAAGCACGATCTGGGGATTTATTCGTGGTTTTATCTGCGCGAGGTTTGTCCCTGCCCGGAGTGCCGCGCTAGCCATCAGCCATCAGCCGTGAGCCATCAGTAATTTTCATCCGTCATGAACATTCACATTCGTCTGGCGCGGGCGCGTGAGATTGGTGCGCTGCGGGAGTTGATTGAGGCGTCGGTGCGTGGATTGCAGGCGGGGGACTATTCTCCGGCGCAACTGGAGCAGGCGCTGCGCACCGTGTATGGCGTGGACACACAGCTGATCGCGGATGGGACTTACTTCGCTGCGGAAGAGACGGGGCCTACTGGGGCAACGGTGCTGGTAGGCTGCGGCGGGTGGAGCAGGCGCAAGACTTTGTACGGCGGGGATCAGTTTGCGGGGCGGGAGGATTCGTTGCTTGATCCAGCGACGGACGCGGCAAAGATTCGAGCATTTTTTGTCCATCCGGCATGGGCGCGGCGCGGGATTGGCGGCATGATTCTGGAAACTTGCGAAAGGGCGGCGGCCGCGGCGGGATTCGGACGGCTGGAAATGGGGGCGACGCTGACGGGCGTTCCGTTTTATCGCGCGAAGGGTTATAGGGAGATGGATAAGACGGAGGTTCCGTTGGGGGATGGCTTGAGTTTACCGATTACACGGATGGGAAAATTTGTTCAAGCCTGGGATGCGAGTTCCAAGTAGCGCTTCAGCCGTTGGTCTGCCTCGCCTTCAAAATCCACAAACATGATGCCGTTGCCATATTGAGGATGGCGCGTGACTACCAAGCCGTGAATGACAGCGGCATAGCCCTCGAACCAGAGTGTGAGGTGGACGCGACGGCCGACGGAAAGTGGGATGAGGAGCTGGACGTAACAGCCTCCGCGGCTGAGGTCGGTGGTTTCGAGGCGCATGGGAACGTCGCTGCCTTCCTCGTGAATTTCGATTTGGACGTGTGTGGCGAGACGTGGATGCCGGCGGCGCTCGGGTTCGGTTGCGGGGGATTGACGAGACTCGGCGGCGGGCGACGGCATGAATCACTCCGGAGAGATGGGAGGAACTCCTCTCCTCCTACGAGGATCATCGGCAATCTAAGGTGCGGAGTCCAGGTCATGCATCACAGTCGCGGGTTACTTCGGGATACGACCCAGTCATCTAGGTCGCCACGCCACACTCATCCCTGACGTTGCCATACTTCCCTCTTCATTTACGGGTCACGATTTAGGGGGTCGCGATTTAGGGCGTCACGCCTAGCTCGGTATAGAGCTCGGCGGGTTTGTAGATGACTCCGTCTTTCACCACGAGCGCTGTCTTTCGAATGTCGCTGATGTTCTTCGTAGGATCGCCATCGACCAGAACTACATCCGCCAGTTTGCCGGGCGCGATCGATCCCAGCTCTTTGTCGAGACTCATGATGCGGGCGGCGTTGAGGGTAGCGTTCTGCAAAACCTGAGCGGCGGGAATACCGGCTTGAACATCGAGTTCGAGTTCGTGGTGGAGAGCGAAACCTGCCATCGAATCGGTTCCGGCTTCGATCGGGATTCCGGAGCGATAGAGGAGACCGGCGAAGTCGATCATTTTGGCGAAGGACTTTCGATAGGTGTCGTCCATACCGGGCGGGGGAGTCATGCCTTGCGTGAGCAATCCGCGGCGAACCTGTGCGGGCAGGCGGTTGGCTACGGGCTGAAAGCCGCGGGGAATCTGTCCGGGGCGGCTGAGGTATTGGTCTTCGAAGACGCTGAGCGTGAGGTCGAGAGTGGTGTGATGATCCTGTAAGAGCTTGATGAAGGATTCAACCTGCGACGAGGAGAGGTCCAGTCCGGCAGCGACTTCGCCCGGCTTGGTCAGGCGCGCGATTGTGTTGGTGTTCTTAATCTCGGGGAAAAAATTCAGAACGAGGAAGTTCATGTGCTGAATTTCGTCGAAGCCGAGGGCGACGCATTGCGCGGCGATCATTCCGGCGGGAATGTGTCCGCTGACGCGGAGGCCGTTCTTGTGAGCCTCGTCGATGATAGCGGGCACGAGCGCAGGCGGTACCGAACTGTAAATCTTGATCTGGACATAGCCCAGCCGCTTGTAGTTGTCGACGGCGGCACGGGCTTCGGCTTCGGTGGAGACTAAGACTTTTATTGGTCCGTGGAAGGCGTCGTTGCCATCGATGATTCCGGCCAGGACGATGCGGGTGCCAATCTCTTTTCCGTCAATGATGCGCTGGCGGCGGGCCATGAGGGAATCGGTATCGTTGGCGAGATCGCGGACCGTCGTCACTCCAGCGGCGAGATTGAGCAAGCCGTCGTTATCGCCGACGTGAGCGTGCATGTCCCAGAGGCCGGGGAGGAGGGTTTTGCCGCGGGCGTTGACGACTTCGGCGTCGGGCAATCGGCTGGTGTCGGGAGGGCCGATATTGACGATACGCTTCCCGGCGATGACGACATCCTGATTAGGGATGATTTTCCCGGTAGCGGAGTCGAAGACGTCGGCGTGCGAGAAGAGGATCTGATGTGGGTGATGGGCTAGTTTCGCGGCCAGTTCGGCGGCGCGCGATTCTTTGACCTTATTTTGCGCGGCCAGTAACGGCGCGACGGCCGATTCCCATCCTTCGGGGACGACAGAAGCCCACTCATCGACCGACGCGAAGAATTTGTCGCCGGCTTCGAGCCAGACATAAGTCGGAGCGAAGTCGAGTCCGGTGACGCCGTAGAGAATGACCTGCTTTTTGTGCGCGGCGGGTTCGTTGGCATGAGAATAGATCGCAGGAGAATCGACCTCGATTTCGGTGATTCGGGTGACGCGGGCTTCGCCTTCGGGCAGCAGAGCGATCTTGCCGCCATTGTGCAGAGCGGCGCGGGTCAGTAGAGCGTATTCGGATGGCCCGGGATTCAACGGCACGTAGTAGGCGGCAGCGGAAATGTTCTTTTCGCCCTGCTCGTCATCGTTCTTCCAACGCGCGGTCCCTTTTTCGAGCGAATAATTCTCGTTCACGACGGATTTCAGGTAATCGTTGCCCGTGATCGTCTCGGAAATGGGGATGCCATCCGCGGCGAGTCGGAGGATGGCAGTGGTCTTCGGGCCTCGTCCGCGATCGTTGAATTGAAAGAAGACGTGAAGCGCGCCGTCGGAGGTGGTCCAGACGGCCTCTTGCCCGGCAAGGGTTCCCATGAGCAAAAGGGAATAGCGCTCAGCCGTGGCAGGAATATCGACGGGCAGCGCGGGGGCGGCGGCGGGCGGCGGCGCGCTGAGCGCGGCGGCGAGGAACAGCGGAAGCATATAGAGGACGACGATACGCCGAGTTCGTTTTGCGGTGGTCACAAAGATCCTTTCGTGGCGAGAGTTTGCTGGCGCGAGCCAGAGGCAGGGTCCCTCGACTACGCCAACCCTAATCGCTTCGTCCCGAACTCGCTGCGCTCAAGATGACAGCTCGTATTCCTTTCGCAGTCACGACTGCTGATGACTGCAACCGCTGCCGCAACTTGCGCTACAGTATAATCCTCGGCTGGAAAGCAGGCTTGAACGAAACTACATGACTGATCATCCACAACCTACTCCCTACGAGCTTGAGCCGGTGAAAACCGGTATGGATATTGGCGACATTCTCAAGATACTGCCGCATCGCTTTCCTTTTCTGTTAATCGATCGCGTGATCGATCTGGAGCGCATGAAGAGCATCGTCGCGCTCAAGAACGTGACCATTACCGAACCGTTTTTTCAGGGACACTTTCCGGAAAAACCGATCATGCCAGGCGTGCTGATCGTGGAAGCAATCGCGCAGGCGGGAGGGTTGCTGCTTTTGACCGAAGTTCCCAACCGCGACGAGATGCTCATGGTTTTCACGGGCATTGAGAAGGCGCGTTTTCGGCGTCCCGTGGTTCCGGGCGACCAGTTGCGCATCGAAGTCACCGTGAAAGCGTGGCGGGTGACGGCTGCGCGGCTGGAAGGTAAGGCGTACGTGGACGGAAAGTTGGCCTGCGAAGCGACCGTGACCTGCCGGTTGGTGCCCAGAAATCTGAGTGCGGGCAGCGCGGAGACCGAGGAGAATTTGTAATTTGCGATTGGTAATTTGAAATCGCAAATCTGTCGATCGCGCGCCATAAATTACCAATCACCCATTACCTCTTACAAATGAGCTTTCATCCCACGGCGATTGTCGATCCGAAAAGCAAGATTCATCCCTCCTGTGAGATCGGTCCGTATTGCGTGATCGGAGGCGAAGTTGAGATCGGCGAGAACTGCCGTCTAGCTGCGCACGTTACGGTTTCCGGGCCCACCAGAATTGGCGCCGACAACCACTTTTTTCCTTTCACTTCCATCGGCATGGCTCCGCAGGATATTACCTACGCGGGCGAACCGACGCGGCTGGAGATCGGCGACCATAACCAGATCCGCGAATTCGTGACCATCAATCGCGGCACCGTGAAGGGCGGCGAATGCACGCGCGTGGGCAATCACAACCTGATCATGGCCTACACGCACATTGCGCATGATTGCCAGATTGGCAACCACATCATCATGGCGAATGCGGCAACGCTCGGTGGACACGTCAGCGTGGGCGACTGGGCAACCGTGGGCGCGCTCTGCCCAGTCCATCACTTTGTGCGCATCGGCGCCCACGCCTTTATTGGCGGAGGCACCACCATCACCCGTGACGTGCTGCCTTTTTCCAAAACCTCGGCTGAACGCGGAACGCATGCTTATGGCTTGAATGCCGTCGGCCTTGAGCGCCGTGGATTTACCAAAGACCGGATCAAGAAAATTCATCATGCGTATCGCTTACTGCTCGCGTCGAAGCTCAACACATCGCAGGCGTTGGAGAAATTGAAAGCCGAAACCGGCCTCGGTGAAGACGTCGAGATGCTCGTTCGCTTTATCGAAGAGTCGGAGCGCGGAGTGATTAAATAGTTTCGAGTTTCTAGTTTCTAGTTTCTAGTTTCAAATCTTGAATGCAAGTGCACTCGAAGGTCGAGCAACGTGAGTTATTCCTACAAGGATTTGATCGCGTGGCAGAGGGCCATGGATCTCGCGGAAGCGATCTACCAACTCACAAGAGACTTTCCGCGAGAGGAAATTTATGGGCTGACCAGTCAGATGCGGCGTTGTGCGGTGTCTGTACCGAGCAATATCGCCGAAGGGCAAGGACGCACCACGCCGGGGGAGTTTAAACAGTTTCTTGGGCACGCTCGAGGCTCCCTGCTGGAACTGGAGACGCAGCTCCAACTAGCTGCGCGGCTTGGCTATTGTTCTGCCGACCGCGAGAATGCCCTGCTAATGCGCTCCACTGAAGTTGGCCGCGTACTGAATGGTCTGATGGGATCGCTGGAAACTCGAAACTGACAACATGAAACTGGGATTAATCGCGGGCAACGGTACATTTCCTTTTCTCGTGCTGGACGCTGCACGGGCGCAGGGATTCGACGTCGTTGTAGCCGCGATCAAAGAGGAAGCTTCTCCTGCGATTGCGTCGCGTGGCGCCGCGTCTGTCCACTGGCTCTCGCTTGGGGAACTTTCAAAGCTCATCGATACTTTTAAAGCGGAAGGTGTGACTCGCGCCGTGATGGCGGGACAGGTGAAGCATAAGCAGATATTTTCTGCGATCCGGCCAGACTGGCGGCTCGCGAAGTTGCTGCTCTCGCTGGGCACGCGCAACACCGATTCGCTGCTCGGCGCGGTGGCGAAGGTGTTGGCGGATGAAGGCATCGTGCTCGAGAACTCGACCTCGCTCCTCGAACCGTTGCTGGCAAAGACGGGCACTCTGACTAAGCGCGGTCCCAATGAAAACGAGCGCAAGAACATCGCATATGGCCGCTTAGTCGCGCAGCAACTGGCGGAATACGACATTGGACAAACGGTTGTGATCGCCGAAGCAGCGTGCGTTGCGGTCGAGGCCATGGAAGGCACGGACGCAACGATCGAGCGTGCGGGTCTGCTCATGAAATCGCTGGAGGCCGACGACACCCAGGACGACAGCGAGAAGGGCGACGCTTCCACGCTCAGCCGCGCTCTGACCGTCGTAAAGATTGCGAAGCCGAAACAGGACATGCGCTTCGACGTTCCGGTGATTGGCATCAAAACGATTGAAACGATGGTCCGGGCTGGAGCGAGTTGTCTGGCGCTCGACGCGGGGCGATGTTTATTGCTCGATGGCGACGCAGTGCTGCGAGCGGCGGATGAGGCGGGAATCGCCGTTTGCGCGGAGTAGAAAGTGTAAAGAGAATTCGTTGCGGCTGGGCGGGTCCTGGCCTGCCGTCTCTTAGGGATTCCAAAAATACTTTCGGGAGTAGGTCAGCTGAAACACTTCCTTCGGCGTCGGTTTTATGTCGACATCATGCACCTCTTTCTTAGAGGCGTCCGGGGGCACATAAGTCAGGTAATACATGCCCTCGAATAACTTCTTGAGGCTAGAAAATACGTTCGGAAGATCCTTGCCATCGATCTGGCTGAACGATTCGCCGCCCGTTAGTCTGGCAAAGCTCTCCAAAACTTTCTCGCCCCTCATGCCAGCATCAGGATTCGCGGTATTGATGGTGAATATCGCAACTCCCGATTTTATTGCTTCTGCCTCCGCTGCAACGCGCGTAGTGTGACTCGAATTGTCCTCGCCGTCGCTGACCACCAACAGTATTCGCCGCGTCGGTTTCCGCCACTCGCGTAGTCCCATCCGTTGCTTACAGGCCATAAATAGTGCGTCGTAGAACGCTGTCCCTCCGACAGGCGTCACCTTAAGAGTCGTGCCTTGCAATTGCTCCCTGCTGAGCCACGGGGTTGCGTCGGCCTCTTCACGAAATTGGAGAAAAAAGACGCGATCCTCCGGTCGGCGAATCGCTTCATCGACGAACTGCCTGGCTGCCTTCAGAGTGTCGCGTATGTGAGTTCCGCGCTGCGAACCGCTCGCATCAACCAACACGCCTAATTCAAGTGGCAGATCAGCTCCACGCAGAAGTCCGGCCCCTGTAACCGCAGCATTATGATCCGTGATCACTAGCGTTTCGGGCGTAATGGTCGTTGGCTGATGATAGGAGCCGTTGGCAATCACTGGAATCAGTACTTTTGGCGCAGCGGACTCCTGTCCATGGACGATCAGCACCGAGGACGCAATCACAATGGCGCACCAGATTCGTTTCATTCCAGGCGGATCTTCTCACAAGAATCTCAGCCACACACCCTGACATGAAATAAAATCAACTGGAAGCTTGTCAAGCATCAGTTTGAAAGTTTATCGCGCACACCCACACAGGTGTTCATGTCGGAAGCAACTCGCATTGCGGACCAACTTCGTCGCGCCTTCGATGGCGACGCGTGGCACGGTGATTCCCTCTTCGAAATTTTGGAGGGCATAACCGCTGCGCAGGCCGCGGCCCGTCCCATCGCAAGCGCACATACGATTTGGGAACTCGTGTTGCACATCGCGGCATGGGATGGCGCTGCACTCCGCCGCATCGGAGGGACCGCAGTTGAGCTTGCCGATGCGGAAAATTTCCCCGTCGTTTCAGATGCCAGCGATGCTGCATGGCACAAAACGACGGCACAGGTGCGCAATACCCATCAGGACTTGATCGCCGCCGTTGTCGCTCTACCCGATTCCCGGCTCTTCGAGATTGTTCCCGGTAAGCACGGTCCGCACTACACCTTCTATTACATGCTTCATGGCGTCGTCCAACACGAGCTTTACCACGCGGGCCAGATTGCTTTGCTGAAGAAGGCTTCCCAGTAGCTCGCGGTCCAAAACCGCTCTTCTCCCTTATTTTCGGTCCCCTGAAACTTTTCCCGCCTTGGGGGATATTCTCTGTGGACGCTGCATGACCGACTTCGAGGCCCTGTACGAGAAATACGCGCGCGACGTTTTTCGCTTCGCCTTCTTTCTGAGCGGCAATCGGGCGGATGCCGAAGACATCGCGTCAGAGACGTTCGTGCGGGCATGGAACGCTCCCGGTGAAATTCGCCAGGCGACCGTGAAGGCGTATTTGCTGGTGATCGCGCGCAATTGCTACCTGCAAAATTTGCGACGCAGCGGGCGGCACGCGCCGCTGGAAGAAGATCTTATCGATCCACGGCAAGCGCCGCATGAGTCAGCCGAACAGCGCGCCGAATTGCAACAGGTGATGCACGACTTGCAACAATTGCCCGAACTGGATCGTACTGCCCTGCTGCTGTCGGCGGCGGAAAATATGTCATACGAACAAATTGCAGAAACTCTCGGCTTGTCGCTGGGTGCAGTCAAGACCAAGATTCATCGTGCCCGCCTCAAGTTAGACGAGGCACGCAGTCATCGTAGGTGAACACGAAGGTAAACACGGAGGTGAACGTGGAACTCACTCGCAACATCATTCAAGATCTGCTCCCGCTTTATGTCGCCGGAGCGGTTAGTCCCGAAACGCGCGCGGCCGTCGAAGAGTTTGTATCGCGCGATCCAGCGCTGGCCGCCGAGATCGAAGGCCTGAAATCCGATTCTTTAAAACAAATACTCACAGGAGGAACCACCATGTCATTGCCGCAAGATCATGAGACACAAACTCTGGCGCGCACGCGCAGCACGATCGCGCAACGCAGCTGGAATCTGGGCCTGGCCATTGCATTCACGCTTTGTCCTCTCTCGTTCATTTTTGAGAAAGGCCACATCCAATGGATGATGCTCCGCGATACTCCCAGCATGGCGATGGCTTCGTGGGCTGCGGCGCTGGGATTCTGGGTGGGATACGTCATTCATAATCGACGGCTCCGGAGTTCGGGGCTTTAGCGCAGGGCTGCTTTGCATTCGCCACGGACTCGGCGGTTCGAACAGCGTTCGCAAGAGGTTCGGACAACAGTACCCTGACTAGCGACTTTCCTTTCTAGCTCCGGAGCTGCGACAATAGCCCTTTTAAAGGCAGTTCCGGAGTCTCTTTTCTGAGCAACGAATTTCCGATCAATGTGGCAGTGATTGGCGTGGGCGCTTTCGGGCGCAATCACGCTCGTGTCTACCGGCAACTGCAGCAGGCGGGAGCTGTGCGACTGGTGGGAGTGGTCGATCCCGATACGCCCAGGGCCGACGCGGTCGCGCGCGAGTTCGAGTGCAAGGCCTTCGGCTCGGTCGAGCAGATGTTGACCACGCACAGCGAGGTGCAGGCGGCCTCGGTTGCGGTGCCCACTTTGTTGCATCTGAAAGTGGCGCGCGAACTGATGGAATCAGGCGTCGACGTCCTCATCGAGAAGCCGCTGGCAGCGACGCTGGCCGAGGCTGACGAATTAATCCACGTCGCGTCCGTGCACAAGCGGATCGCGCAGGTCGGTCACCTGGAGCGCTTCAATCCCGCCGTGCGCGCGACGTTGCCGCTGATCAACCGCCCAATGTTTTTTGAAGTGCACCGCTTGAGCGAGTTTTCTCCCCGCGCGCTCGATGTGGATGTCGTGCTCGATCTGATGATCCACGATCTCGACGTGGTACTGACTTTTGTCCGGTCAGAAGTCAAAGAAATTCGCGCTGTGGGCTTGCCCATTTTGTCGGGCAAGGTAGATATCGCGAATGTTCGGGTTGAGTTTGAATCGGGATGCGTGGCGAACTTTACGGCCAGCCGGGTTTCGACTGAGCGTGTCCGCAAGCTACGCTTCTTTCAGCCGGGTCAATATATTTCGATCGATTACGGGCGGCAGGACGTGCTGGTGTTTTCGGTGGGAGGCACGGCTGGAAACTCCGCGGGCGGCGAGCCCAGTGTGAATCCCCAGATCCAGATGGCGAAGCCGGCCGTAATGGCGGAAGAACCGCTGCTGGCCGAGATCAACGCCTTTTTGCGAGCGGTGCGCGATCGTTCGCGTCCTGTCGTTTCCCTGGAAGAGGGACGCCGTGCGCTCGAACTTGGGCTCGCGATCCTGCAGGAAATTGCGAAGCACGCGGGCCGAATCGGCGTGGCCAAAGCTTAACCACACAAGCGAGAGAAAGCTATCGCGCCGCCGGTTGCTCCGTGGCTTTCCCCGCGCCCTGCGAGGTCTGTCCCGCCGGACGCAGCGCTGCTACGCGCTCGCGAGCGCTCTGCAACGCGCGCTTCACGTGGCGAGGCGCCGTGCCTCCGGGTACATCGTGCAGCGCCAGTACCTCGGCGAGCCCGAGGCTGGAGTGGAAGGCTGCGTCGAAGCTCTGATGGATGGCTTGCAAATCAGCGAGCGGCAGCTTTTGCAGGTCGCATCCACGTTCGATGGCAAGGGCGACGGCTTTGCCAACCGCCTCGTGAGCCTGGCGCGAGGGAACTCCGCGTTCGACCAGATAGGCAGCGGCGGCCCAGGCGTTCATGAATCCGATTCGCGCAGCCTGGTTCATCTCGTGTTCGTTGAACTCGACCGTGTTCATGAATCCCGTGACAAGCGGCAGCAGGCTGACGACGGTATCCGCTGCGTTGAACAACGGCTCCTGCGTTTCCTGCATGTCTTTGTTGTAAGCGAGTGGAAGGCCTTTGACCAAGGTTTGCAACGTGGTCGCACAGCCCATCACCCGGGCGGCTTTGCCGCGAACTAATTCGAGCAAATCTGGATTTTTCTTCTGCGGCATTGCGCTGCTGCCGGTCGAATAAGCTTCGGGCAACTCGACGAATCCGTAAGCGGAGGTGGAAAACAGAATCATCTCTTCCGCCCAGCGGCTGAGATGAAGCGCGAGCATGGAGAGTGCGTCCACAAATTCAATCGCGAAGTCGCGATCGCTGGTGGCGTCCAGGCTATTCGCCGTCGGTCCATCAAACCCCAGCTCGGCAGCCATGGCTTGACGGCTCAGCGTGAGGGTTGCGCCGGCAACCGCTCCTGATCCCAGGGGACAGAGGTTCGTGCGCTTATGACAATCCGCCAGGCGCGAAGCGTCGCGGAAGAACATCTCAACATAGGCCAGTAGCCAATGTGAGACGAGTACAGGTTCAGCGGGTTGCAGGTGCGTATAGGCCGGCATGGCGGCGCCGCCCGCGGCTTCGGCTCGCGTGAGGATCGCCTCAATCCAATCGGCGAGCTGAATTTGCAGCGTGTCGATACTGGCGCGGACAAAGAGCCGAAGGTCGGTGGCAATTTGTTCGTTGCGGCTGCGTCCGGTATGCAGTTTGTACCCGGTGGCGCCGATCAGCGTAGCGAGTTGCTTTTCGACAAAGTGGTGAACGTCTTCGGCTTCGGGGTCGTTCAGAAAATCAGGCGAAGACGCGGCGCGGCGGCCGATTTCGGCTAATGCCTGGACGATGTCAGACAGTTCTTCGGAGGAAAGAACGCCCGCGTGTTCGAGAGCATTCGCGTGCGCGCGGCTGGCGGCCAGTTCGAAGGCCAGCAGGCGTTGATCGTAGGGAAACGAGCGCTGCCACTTTTCGAATTCGGGATCGAGCGGCTGCCGGAAGCGCCCGGACCACATTTTCACGGTACAACCTCAGGGCCTAAAGCCCTCGGGAACAACTTTTGACGACAAACAAATTTTCATTCGGATCCCAAGCGTACTTATTTTGAGACCTCGTGCAGCGTGTCTGCCGTCGATTTTCCTTTTTGCGTTTGCGCGCGGCAACGCGACGGCAATCCCAGAATGCGGATGAACCCCTCCGCGTCTTTCTGATCGTAGCTCGCGTCCATGGTGAACGACGATAGATCGGTGCGGTACAACGAGTATTCCGACTTTCGGCTGACGATGCTGACGTTGCCCTTATAGAGCGACAGCGTAACCGAGCCCGTCAGGTTCTGCTGCGTGGTTTCGACGAAGGCATCAAGCGCTTCGCGCAGCGGAGTGAACCACAGGCCGAAGTAAACCAGTTCGGCGTATTTGAGAGCGACGTGCTGCTTGAAATGCACCAGGTCGCGATCAAGGCACAGGGCTTCGAGTTCGTTGTGGGCGGCCAGAAGCAGCGTGCCGCCGGGAGTTTCGTAGCAGCCGCGCGACTTGATGCCGACGAAGCGGTTCTCGACAAGATCAATGCGCCCGACGGCGTTGCGGCCGCCGATTTCGTTGAGCAATTCGACCAGCGAGACGGGATCGAGCGCCTGACCGCCGACGGAAACGGGAACACCTTTTTCGAAGCCAATTTCGACGGTCTCTTCTTTATCGGGAGCCTCTTGCGGAGACTTGCTGATCTGCCATGTGCTGGCGAAGGGCGCGTTGCCGGCGTCTTCAAGTTCCCCGCCCTCGTGGCTGATGTGCCAAAGGTTGCGATCGCGGCTGTGAATCTTCTCGCGGCTGGCAGTGACGGAGATGCCGCGCTTCTCGGCGTAGTCGAGACAGTCCTCACGGGATTTCAGATCCCACTCGCGCCACGGCGCGATCACTTTCAACTCAGGAGCTAGCGCCTGGTACGCCATCTCGAAGCGCACCTGATCGTTGCCTTTGCCGGTGCAGCCGTGACTGACCGCCGATGCGCCTTCGCGCAGCGCGACTTCCACCTGATGCTTCGCGATGACGGGTCGCGCCAGCGAAGTTCCGAGAAGATATTTATTTTCGTAGACGGCGCCGGCCTTGAGCGCGGGCCAGACGTATCCGGTAAGAAATTCTTCGCGCAGATCTTCCACGACCACTTTGCTCGCACCCGTTTTGTAAGCTTTTTCAACAACAGCCTCCACGTCGTCTCCTTGACCGACATCGGCAACCACGGCGATCACCTCGTAGGCATAGTTTTCCTTGAGCCACGGAATGATGATCGAGGTATCGAGTCCGCCGGAGTAGGCGAGAACAATCTTTTCTTTCTGGGTCGAGTCTTGCTTAGGCATGCGCGCTCCTGGCCGGGAAACGGCCCACGCCGCTGCCCAACAACCATACGAGGATGGCTTTCTGAATGTGCAGGCGATTTTCCGCCTGATCGAATACGACTGAGTTTACAGAATCTATAACCTGATCGGTGACCTCGCAACCCCGATGCGCCGGCAGGCAATGCATGAACAGCGCCGTCGGCTTGGCAAGTTGCATGAGGGTGGCATTGACCTGGTAGGGAGCGAAGATGGGAGCACGTACTTCCGCCTCGTCTTCGTGCCCCATGCTGGCCCAGGCGTCGGTGTAAACGGCGTCGGCTCCAGCAACCGCTTTCTTCGGATCGGTCATGATGCGCAGCGTGGCTTTCGTCTCTTCCGCAATCGCCTTTGCCATGGTCACGATCACCGGATTCAGAGTGTAACCCTCCGGCGTCGCGATCGAAACCTTTGCCCCCACCGACGCGCCCGCCAGCAGCAGCGAGTGCGCCATGTTGTTGCCGTCGCCGACGTAGGCGAAATGAAGTTTCTTGAGGTCGCCGAAATGCTCCTGCAAAGTGAAAAAGTCAGCCAGAGCCTGGCAAGGATGCTCGAGTTCGCTGAGCGCGTTGATCACAGGCACGTCCGCGTAGGTTGCCATCTCTTCAACGACGGCGTGGCTGAAGGTGCGCAGCACGATCAGATCGATCCAGCGTTCGACGTTGTGCGCGATGTCATACAGCGATTCGCGGGCGTTGAGGCGGCTGGCCGTCTGGTCGATGAAGAATGTGCTGCCCCCCAGGCTGTCCATGCCGGCCTCGAAGGTCAGGCGGGTGCGCAGCGACGGCTTCTCGAAGAACATCACCATCTGTTTGCCCGCAAGAATCCCGCGGAACGAGGCGGGCCGCTGCTTGAGCATCGACGTGAGGTCAAAGAGCGAAAGAAGTTCCGCCGGCGTGAGATCGTGGATCGAGACAAGATCGCGCGGCGCGGACGGGTCTTTCGGCAGGATCAGCGGATTCTTCTTCGCCAGTCCCAGCGGGTTCATGGATGCCATCGGTTCAGTGCTCATGAATTAATGCTCCTGCGCTCCATTCCAAAAAAGTTCTGGTGCCAGCCACCCGGCCGTGCGTTTGCGGAAAATCTGCTTACGACAAGTCGCGAATCCGTTGCGCCAGCGACTGCGCTTTTTTCTTGTCGGTGGCAATGACGAGCACGGTGTCGTCGCCGGCAATCGTGCCCACAACTTCGGGCCAGTGCGACGCGTCGAGTGCAGCGGCAACCGGCTGCGCGCTCCCGACGGTGGTCTTTACCACCAGCAGGTTTTCCGCCTGCCGAATTTCGATTACGAACTGACGTGCCAGGTGCATGACCGAAGGCAAAACGCTGTCTGCATTGAGGCTTTCGCCGGCGCGACGGTAGCCGTCAGGTCCCTTCACGAGTTTCAGTTCGTGAATGTCGCGGGAAAGCGTCGCCTGCCCGACATCGAAGCCCTTGCGTTCCAAACGCTGCTGCAAAGAGTCCTGGCTTTCGACTGGACCTTCGTCGAGCAGGTTGAGGATCGCTTTGTGACGGGCTGTTTTAGACATGAATAAAAATGCACCGTAATGAATAAGTATCCATTTGGGAGGGCGGGTCTGTCAAGCGAGAAGTCCGGCTGAGTAGGCCCAGTGGTCACGCGCAGCGCACCGGCCAGAGGCGAAACAAAGACATCGTTTCTAATTGTTGCTCGGCTTGTCTCGGCGACGAGCTTACTTCCGGCTGGCGCTCTCCGGAACCTGGAAGTCCACACCGCGGTCGTCGTTGGCTTTGCGGGTCGCGGGCAGATCGAGATCGGCGAGAAGAATTTTGTGGGTGCGCTCGGTGCCCAAGTCGAAGAGGGTATCCCCGACCACCGCGTAATTCAGTATTTCAGAGCGATGGCCGTCCCTGAAAATCAGGACGGTGGAAGGCTGAGCCACGACGGGTTCTTCTTGGCGGAGCGGTCCGACGTATTCGGATTTAGCCGTGAGGTCGTTTCCGACGCTGGACCTCTGGCCACGGGAACTACGGGGCGGCCCTGCGGCCGGTACACCAGCGCCGGAGACGTCGGTCACGCCTGGGTCGCCGTCGGCATCGTCCGCGTCAGCAGCGTAAGGAACGCCGTAGGGAATGTAGGCGGGCTCGACAACGCCGACCGGGAAATCGGAGCTCTTCTCTTTATCTGTATGTTTCCTGTGCTGGTGGGTTTCGCTGTTCTGGGCCGAGTTCGGGTTGCCAGGCATGAAGAAGTCAACGCAACACGCGCCATAAACCGGCCAACTGTTGGGGTAGCCGTTGGGTCCGAGAGAGGTGACGCTGGCTCGAACGCCGTTGGGAGTGGTTTTGCCTCCGAATCCTAAGGACGTGACAGAGGCTGGGACACCGTTGATCTGCGCCGGAACGGCCACAAGAGCAGCGAACACAATTAGGAAGAAGAGCAGGAAATACGATCGCACTCCGGCCAGCATGGGAAACCTCCCCGCGTTAAGGGTACACCAATTTAGAGCCCACTAATTAGAACTAAGCGGGAGGGCGGAAGTTGCGTGGAAAAATTCGCCTAAGAGTTGGTGGCGCAAACCCGGTCGTTTGGCTCAGGCAAGACTCCACCCCGAGAAGGAGCCCAGAGAATCATGCCGCCGTCATTTATGCTGCGGTTAAGGGAGCGCGAGAAACCAGGCGCCGGAGTTCGAGCATGCGGTGGTGCACGTATCCGTCTTCCGTCAAGTGTGCGGAGGCGATCGGTTTACGGCTTCCACTCACCATCTGGTCCAAGGGACGCCGGTGATGGAATTTTGGGTCGAGTTCCTGGCAAAACTCGCAAGGGCGGCTGGAACGGGGTGTGTCGAAACGATATATGACCGCTGGGTCAACATGCTCCACGGGAAGGGCTCCTGGGTGGCGAAAACCGATTCGCCGGGTTACGAGGCTGCGACAGCATTCAGCCTCATTTTTTGGTCAATTAGGTCTACCTTGATTATATGAGCGAGGCCTTTTTACTACAAGCAGGGGGAACTCGACAAGTCCAAGCCGCGGGCAAGGAATTTTCAGGCTTTCCGCAGCCGCGATCCTCGCCGCCGTGTGGCAGCGGAGGGCGAGTCCGCGGCATATGAAGGTGTTTTCTGGCATGATTAGGTCCACGAACAGCTAACGACTCGAGCGGTTGCGACCAATTCTGGAGATCTCGTGAATCCGAACGACGCCAAGGCGGGCACCGTTTTCTTTTTCGACGTAGATAACACACTTCTAGACAACGACCGCGTTGCCCAGGACCTGAAGCGGCATTTGATCGAGAAAGTGGGCGAATCAAGCGCGGGGCGGTACTGGGAGATTTTTGAGCAGTTGCGCAGCGAGCTCGGCTACGCCGACTATCTGGGCGCGCTCCAGCGTTACCGGATCGAGCGGCCGCGCGAGCCCAAGCTGCTGGCTGTCTCGCACTTCATGATCAACTATCCCTTTGCCAACCGGCTCTTTCCCGAGTCACTGGATGCGGTGCAATATGCGGGCAGTCTGGGAAAGCCGGTGATCTTAAGCGACGGCGATGTGGTCTTCCAGCCGCGCAAGGTGGATTGCTCGGGCCTGTATGAGGCCTTCGAGGGTCATGTCTTGATCTACATACATAAGGAACTGGAATTGGACGATGTCGAGGCAAAGTATCCTGCCGCGCATTACGTGATGGTCGACGACAAGGTGCGGATTCTGGCCGCCATCAAGAAACACTGGGGGACGCGGGTGACCACGATCTTCCCGCGGCAGGGCCATTATGCGCATGATTTGGCGGAGGTGGCCAAGTATCCCAAGCCGGATATAACGATCGAGAGGATCGGGGAGTTGCAGAGGCATTCGTTCGAGGAAATCGTCGCGGCGTCGGGCAGGTGATGGAACATGACGCTCCCTAGGAAGAACCCGCTGGTTGCTTGAGCAGAGGTGGGTGAATTTCGCAATCGTGGTTTTCAGTCTTTTCTATGCTTTTTCTCTTACTCTGTTCTCTTAGTTTTTTTTCTTACGCTTGGGGCGCGCCGCCCTGGATCATGCCCGCGAGTTCGCGCTTCAGGTTCGTGCGGCTGTCTTCCGACAACTCCAAATAGCGAAACGGTTGCAGGCATCCATTGGTCGCCCACATCGGGAACAGCATTTGCGCCCGGCAGCGGACACTCGTCACTCCAATGTGAAACAACACAGTAACCCGAATGCCTTCGTCGAGCGGCTGCTCGAGCGACAGCAAACCTCCATTGATCGACAGTTGACTGACGCGGCTGCGAATCTGGCGTCCGTTTTCGAGCACCAGCAAGGCGAGAATCGACCCGCCGAGCTTGACGCGCGAGCCGCGCTGTCCTTTTTGCAGAATCGAGGTAGAGGGCATTCTCAACTCAATTTTGCCTCAGACAGCGGTAACTTGGCAGATTACCAAAGTCAGCGGCCCTGGCATCGATTGCCGGAGCGCGGATTGGCGGAGGTCGCCCCCCGCGTGCGAGAATGCTCAACGTTTGAGGAGACCACCGAATGAAGCGATTGGCGGTTGTGGCGATGGCGCTTTGCATCTCCGTTCTCGGCGTAACTCAAGCCGGTTGGGGACAAAAGGCAAAGAATGTTTCGGACGGAACGGGCGCAGTCGACAAGGCTTGGTTGCAGAAAGTCTGGAACGGCTGGGCGTCGCTGGACGCGGCGGGACAGAGGCAGTTCTACGCCCAGGGGCCCCATGTGTTCTTCGATGTCGAGCCTCTGAAGTATGACAGTTGGGATGAATATCAATCCGCTGTCAGCAAAGAGCTGGCGGATTACAAAGCCGCGAAATTTACCGTGCACGACGACGCCCAAATCCACAAAAGCGGCGATGCTTACTGGGTCACCGCGACGGTGGCTTCAGACATGACGCAGAAATCGGGCAAGCGCGAGATGGCGACGTTTCGCTGGACGGCTATCTTCGAAAAGCAAAATGGAAAGTGGCTGATCGTCCACGAACACGTGTCGGTGCCACAGGCTTTGTAGGATTTCAGCACGGTGCGATGTGCTCAATGATATGCCTTCCAGAAAAAGTAGATGGTCATGCCGGTCCCGACAAAAATGACGAAAGCTCGAATCCAGGCGGCCGGGAGTTTTTGCGCATAGTGGGCTCCAAGATATCCCCCTAAAAGCGCCCCGGCCGTCATCACTCCCGCTGGTTTCCACGCCACCGCTCCCGCTATAACAAAGGTCACAACCGCGACGCCGTTGATGATCCCCCCGAGAACTGTTTTCAGCGCGTTCATGGCGTGGATGTCCGTCATGCCCATCGCGGCCAGCATGGCAAGATTCACGATGCCGATGCCGCCTCCAAAATAGCCTCCATACACCGCCACAATCAACTCAAACACCGATGCGACGACCAGGGCCGTGGTGGATGCATCTTGCGCAACCGAACCACCCGACGTGCGGGCCAGACGGCGGCCAAACATAAACAGCAGCGTCGCTCCCAGCATCAGCCAGGGCAGGACGCGCAGGAAAGTCTGCGCCGGCGTGTGCAACAAAAGATACGCTCCGATGATCGCCCCGATCACGCTCGTGATGGCCAGCGGAATCATGACGCGCCGCGAAATGTTGAGGTGTTTGCGGTAGGCGCCGGTGCTCGCCGTCACGCCGACCCAAAGCGCAACCGTATTGGTCGCGTTCGCGGCGATCGGCGGCACGCCCGTGAAAAGCAGGGCGGGAAACGCGATGAAACTCCCGCCGCCGGCGACGGCGTTCTGCGCGCCGCCGAGCGCTCCGGCCAAAAACAGGAAGATTGCAGTTTCAACGCTCAAATACTAGGTGTATCACGGGCCCGAGGATTCTGAGTAGGCTCTGCGTCACTCCTGCGCTTAGCAATTCCCTTTTTGAATTATCTTGATTCCGCCTTCGCCAGTCCGGCATCGTACATCGCTCCATATCCCACATATTGCTGGACCGGATCTTGCAGGTAGTGAATCTCAACCTTCTCGATCTTGCCATTCTTCCCAAACGTCGCGCTCAGATGCGCGTTCATCCCCGCAAAATACGACGGCAGGTCGAGCTTCTGATAGCGGGCGAGAATCTCGTCGCGCAGCTCCGGATCAAAATGCACGCCATAGCGATCGACCAACGCCTTGATCGCGTCGTAGTCCCCTTCGGCCTTAATGCGCATCAGTTCCGCCAGAAGCATCCCAACGCCCTGCCGCATCTTCTGATAATCGACGACGCGGACATACGTTTTGCCGTCCCTCCTGAACTGTTCGATCGAGCCCGGAACTTTATCCGCAATGTAGTGCGCGATCAGCTGGCGGTCGCGCTCGTGATCTTCTTCGATCGTGTCGCCGTGGGGAATGCGGGGCAGTTGCCGCAACGCCGCCAGCGCGGCCGCATCGTACATCGCCTTCGCCACTTCTTCCTGATTGGAAATCAGGCCCAATTCTTTCAGCTTCGGATCCCACACGTTCCACAGCGCCATCAAGTCGGCGCGGCCTTCCTCAAGAGTCGAAAAATACTCCTTCAGAAACGGCTGCGCGCCCGCGCTCACTCTTTCGCTGAGCTTGCCCGAGCCGTGCCCGATCACCTCATGCATCGCCACCAGAAGATCGCTCGCTTCCGTTCCATATTTCGCCGCACGTTCCACTTCGGCTGGATCGGACGCGAACTCGGCGACTGCCGCTTTGCCGTTCGCCTCCTCCAGCGCGCGCTTGCTGCCCATGAAAAGAAAATTCTTCGAGCCGTACTTTTCGTGGATCTCGTTTTCGTTCGGCAGATTGTCGCCAATCGTGCTCACGCTGAAATCGCCGCTCTCAATCAGCGTTTCCACCGCTTTCACCACCGGAAGCTTGAACGACTGCCGTTTGTACTTCGCCTCCCACGGGGCTTTTTCTTCGAAATAGCCCGCATTTTCGCCCAGCCTTTTCATCGCCGTGGTCACCGGCTTATCCGTAATGGTCACGAAACTCTGCGAACTGCCCTTCGCCCCCCGGGCATCGCGGTAGACTTCGATGAATCCGTTGTCGAAGTCGACGGTCGCATCGTTCTGCACCCACCCCGTGCCAAACGCAACCCACTCCGAGTACTCGCCGGTCTGGTAGTAGCGGATCAGATGCCCGATCGCTTCGGCCTGCGCCGGCTCGGCATTCTCCCGCGCCTTCTCGAAATATTCGTTCGCCTTCTTAAGAAAGGGCGCGTACAGTCCCGGAGGAACTTTGCCGTCGGGAGTGCCCGCGCGATACACCTCTTCGGTGAGCTTGCCGTTCGCGTCTTTCACCACGCGCGAGTTCAACGCAAATTTATCTTGAAATCCCTTCAGGTCGGCGAGACTGACGTTCTCGTAGAAAGTGTTCGAACTGGCTTGGAGGGTGTCTTTTCCTCCCGTGGGACTCTTGGCCGTGATCATCGCTTCGAAGGCCGGATCGAACAGAGATGATTGCAAGGTCTCGACTTCCCGCACCACATCCGCTGGCTTCGCGAGCGGCGGAAGATCGGCATAAGACGTCCGGAAGGCTCCGTTTTGCTGGGCACACAGCGCGGCTTTCTGCAGCTCTTCGAAGGTGAACGCGGGCAGGAACTTCTGCGAGGTCAGGTCGTTGTGATTGCCGCGGCTGCCCCAGAACAGCTTGGCAAATTCTGAAATCTTCGCCATCGCCGCCTGGTCGATTCCTCTGGGATAGGCCGAAATTTCTTCGAGCAATCTTTTCTGCCGCAGCCCGTAGGCTGAGAGCTGGTCATAAAAAATAGGATCGATGGCAATCGATGCCTGGCTAAGCCAATAGGCGAGCGCCTGCTGCCGCGGCGTGAGCGCCTCGAAGCTGGGAGCGTGGAGCTGGATAAAAGCCGTGTCTCCCACGCGCTCGACGACGACCTTGCTGGCGGTATCCGTTTGCGAGAACGCTGCCGCGGCGCAGACCAGCGTGCCTATAACGAGAACAAATGCGAAACGCAAGGGCTTCAAAGATGGCCTCCAGGTGGATTGATCCGGCTGCAGTGATACGTGGACCAAACTCCGCAGGCTACCACAAACCGGCCTTCTCTACGTTGGACGCGAGACAGGTCCAGCCGGGAGCGGTCTTTTGGGACCGATGAAGTAGCCCCGCCACAGAATTGCCCGCCCGACGCTTGGCACATTTCGGGATCGCGAACAGAAATTACCGGCCGCAAAATTCACACTTGACAGTGACCGATAATCCACTACCATACGGTTGTGGATAAGTTAGGTACAACGTTCGCCGCTTTGTCCGATCCCACCCGCCGGGCAATGATCGAACGGCTCTCCCATGGGCCTGCCTCCGTGCATCGATTGACGGAGCCGTTTGCACTCTCGCAGCAGATGATTTCAAAACATATCGCCTGCCTGGTGCGGGCGCGGATTGTGATCAAGACGAAGCGTGGACGCGAGAGTGTGTGCACGCTGAGGCCAGCGGCCATCAAAACGGTCAGCGACTGGGCGATTAGCTATCGCCGGTTCTGGGAAGAGAGTTTCGACAAGCTGGAAGGGGTTGTAAACGAAATGAAAAAACTGGAGGTCAAGAAATGACAAAAAGCAGGGTGAACGAGACAGAGCGGATGACGATCACCAGAGTTTTCGATGCCCCACGTGAACTGGTTTGGAAGGCGTGGACCGACCCAAAATACGTCATGCAGTGGTGGGGACCCAAGGGTTTTACTGCGCCCGTTTGCCAGATGGATTTTCGCGTGGGCGGAAAATCTCTCTTCTGCATGAGAGCGCCCGATGGGCAGGAGTTCTGGAATGCGATTGAATACCACGAGATTGTTCCCCCAGAGAAGATCGTTTCCTCCATGTACTTCGCCGACTCGAAGGGAAACAAGGTTGAGCCTGCGGCCTACGGAATCGAACATGAGGCCATCGACGGTGCCTACGACGTGACCATCTTTGAGGATCTCGGAAACGGCCAGACGAAACTCACCTTCATCGGCAATGAACCCATGGAGAGCGCGAAAAATAGCGGTCAACTAGAGGGCTGGAACCAGATACTCGATAAAATTGCCGCAGTTGTTGCCGGGCTAGTGCAGGCGAAATAAGAAGCTGGAGTTTCGATGATCGTCATGCGCGAGATCGGAACATAACGCTAACAACCCGTACGAACTGAGGTTCAATCTGGCAGAAGCATTTTGCGGCGCAGGGCCTGGTAGCGAGGATGGGACCGAAGACGGCCTAGTTTGGGCTCGGTGGCAAGATAGAGCGCGATGGCATCGCGGTCTTCGATGGCTTTCTCATACCAGTCCAGCGCCTGGTCCACCTGTCCCAGGCCCAGGCACATGATTCCGAATACGCCGGGAGCCACGTAACCCGCTTGCGCGCGCTGTTCTATTTCCGTTAAGACTGCGGCTGCCTCTTCGCTCCGGCTTACCCGCGCATAAAGATTGTGCAGCGTAGCCAGCACCCATGGGTTGCGCTCCGAAAACCCGGCGGCGCGCTCTACGGCATCGACCGCCTTCTCGACCTGGCCTTTGAGAAAATGAGCCAGCCCGAGCATCCAATGCGAAAAGTAGTAGGTCGCGTCCAACTCCAGCGCCTTCGTCGCCAGGGCGATCGCCGTGTCCGGATCATCCCGGCGATACGCATTTTCCGCCAGACCGATCACCGCCAGATGATAGAGCGGGTCGAGTTCCGCCGCCCGGTTGAACTCGACTTCTGCTTCCTGCAAACGTCCCAGCGGCTGGAGGAAGTGCATGGCGTAACAGAAATGGACTTCGGCGACGGCCGGGCCCAGATCTAAAGCCCGCTTCATCTCACGCTCGGCTCCGGTCCAATCGTAGTCGTAGTATCCAAGCACGCTGCCGAGGTAGGCATGCGCCACCGGGAGACTACCATCCAGCTCCAGAGCTTTCTGCAAAGCCCGTTTCGCGTCCGGCAAAATACCGCGAGGAGCAGCTTGTCCCCACACGGCTTCGATGAACAGCAAGTATCCGACGCCGGCGTAGGCGAGCGCGTACTTCGAGTCGCGTGCGAGCGCCTGCTCGAAGTAATCGCGGGCCACCCGAACGCTCCCAGGGTTGAGCCGGGCCGATAGATGCCGTCCCCGCAGGTACAGATTGTAGGCCTCCAGGTCCGCGGTCGGCCGGCTCAGCAGCGGCTGGCCGCTCAGCTTGAGCTTCAGGGTTTCGACGATGGCTTGCGAGATTTCATCCTGAATCGCGAACACGTCGGTCATCTCGCGGTCGTAGCGCTCCGACCAGAGGTGGTAACCGTCCGACGCCTTGATCAACTGGGCGGTCACGCGGAGGCGGCTGCCGAGTTTGCGCACGCTACCTTCCAGGATATATTCCACGTTCAGTCCCTGCGCGATGTTGCGGATGTCCTGTCCCTTGCCCACGAACGCCAGCGTCGAGGTGCGCGCCGTCACCAGCAGACCCGGCACCTTGACCAGCGCATTGAGGATGTCCTCGGCCAGGCCGTCGCTGAAGTATTCATTTTCCTTGTCGCCGCTGAGATTGGAGAACGGAAGCACCGCAATCGAAGGCGGGTTCGAGGCGGGAGCCGCCGCCGCTTGCAGCAGCGCCTGTTTTACCTCCGCGATGCTCTGGAACCGCTTCGCCGGCTGCTTCGCGAGGCAACGGGCGACCACGCGCGCAACCTCCGGCGGCGCCTCCGTCAGCGGCGGTGGATCCATGTGCAGGATCGCCGCCAGGATCGAGATCGCGCTTTCGCCCCCGAATGCTTTCCGCGCGCTGAGCATCTCATACAAGACCACGCCAAAGGAGAAAATGTCCGAGCGCGCGTCGACGCTCTTGCCCTGGGCCTGCTCCGGCGACATGTAATGAACCGTCCCCACGATTGTGTTTTCCTGGGTGAGCGTGAGCGTTGCAGTGTTGTCGTCCTGGCGAAACCCTCCCTCGGCCGACGCCTGTGCCACGACTTTCGCCAACCCGAAATCCAAAAGCTTTACGCCGGCCTTGGTCACAAGGATGTTGACGGGCTTCAGGTCCCGGTGCACGGTTCCTCTCTGATGCGCCGCTTCCAGCGCGTCGCAGATCTGTCCGGCATATTCCAGGGCGCGCGCCAGCGGCAACGGACCAGGTTCGGCCGCAGACAGCAGAGGATGCCCATTCACGAATTCCAGGACAATGAAATCGGGGCCAACGTCGTAGATCTGACAGATATTCGGGTGGTTGAGAGCGGCGACGGCGCGGGCTTCCCGTCCAAATCGTTCCGAGTACTGCTCGGTGGAAACCTTGAGCGCCACCATCCGGTCGAGGCGCGTGTCGCGAGCCTTATAGACGACACCCATCCCGCCAGCGCCGATCTGCGAGAGAATTTCGTAGGGCCCGAGGGTATCGCCGACCGCTAGCGGCATAGTCCTGTTGGTCATTTCTTCGCTTCGTGACTGGCAGTGATTGTATATTCCCAACGTCAAGGCCGGAACCCTCAAACTGTTCCATTCCGAGCAATGGACTAATCGAACCGAAGGGAAATTCTTTGGACAGATGGAACGGGCTGCGCATTTTCTAGCGATTTGCCTGGTGCCCCAGGTTCCGCGTAGCCGCAGGCGAGCGAACCTGGGATTGCCGAGTGGTCCAGGATCTTTGGATGGTTTAAGAATCGCCCGCCCAGGTTAGCGCCCAAAACCACAGAAGTGAAAACCGCGGACGTTATTTGATGGGCGCGAACCCGCGGCACCGGGCTGAGCCTGACCTGATCGGCCAGGAGCGCATTGAACTGAGCTCCTATCCCTTCTCCAGGAGTTCGATGCCATACTTCGGCGCAATCGCCCTTACCTTCTTCAGAAATTGAACCTGCTGCTCCCCGTCGATCCTGGGGGGCGGAGTTGTACCCGTCGCTACCGATACGCCGACTTCGCGAAAGAATTCATCGTTCCCCGCTGGAGAGCAGATGCAGATCATTCGCACTGGTTCGGAGGATGCGTTATAGAACTGGTGTGGAGCGTTGGACGGAACATTCACTGTATCGCCAGCACGCAGCGTGGATTTCTGGCCCCGGAATGTTACTTGCACCTCACCGTCGAGCAGGATGAAGGTCTCTTCGAAGTCGTGACGATGTGGAGGTGGTCCGCCCCCTGGCGGCACGTGCATGTCGATCACACAGAATCGGCCGTTGGTGTCCTTCCCCGCGACCGTGATGGTATACGTGGCTCCGACCAGACCGATGTGGGGAACTGTTTCGCCGTTTGCCTGAGCCAACCCCAATGCGCGTGTGAGATCGTCGGGAGGCAGGAGTGGATTTTTGCCTGTCATTTCAGCCATGTGATTTCTCCTTAGGATTTGCCAATGATCTTGCCCTTAGGCAAAAGACCAAAGATGCCTGACTGCTGACGAATTCCCACCATTAGAAACGCGAAAGCGATCCATCGTGAGTTCCTCCCTAAGCTCGACCCAGGCATAAGTCACGCGCTTTTCCTTCTCAGAAGAAACGCGGCAACGACCATCATGTAAAGCGCTGTTCCCCAATGAATGAAAATGGGCGGCGCAAAGCCAAGATGGCCCAGAATCACAAACCCATCGCCGACCGGTATGAAAACCGCGATGGCGAAGAGTATTGCGGTCGTCCGCCTGTCTCCCTTAAGGAGGAACGTCAGGACGACGAGACCCGAAAAGATGTCGCGAATTCCCTTGACCCACATAAAAGGAAAGGCGGCAGGATCGTGGATCGGAATGCCATAGGCTGTTGAGGCCCCAACCGGGTTGAATATGAAGTTGATGCCGATCCCGATGATCGCTACCGGTATCAGGAGAGTGAACCAGAAGAGCGGCGAACTCCTTTTCAAAGTCGAACTGTCGAAGCTTGTGGTCGTGTTCATTTGTCCCCTCTGCTTTTCGGGATAGCGTTGTTTATCAAATATATCAGCACTAGACACCCTAGCAATGCTAGATATGATGTAGCGCCTCTGTAACACGATGCAGGAATATTCGTGAGAGAGTTTGCCTTCCGCCAAGTGTTGATCCTAGCGGCGCTATAATTCCTATCGAATGGCAACGACGGCGGCATCGAACCGGATCGCGGAGCGAAAGCTCCGTGACAAGCAGGCCCGCCGGGCACAGATTATCAGTGCCGCACGACGAATCGCCGAGCTTGAAGGCTGGTCCAACGTAACCGTTCGGAGGCTATCCGACGAAATTTCATACAGCCAACCCGTCCTGTACTCTCATTTTCGCAGCCGCGAAGCAATTCTCGACGCGGTTGCCACCGAGGGTTTTCAGGAGATCGGCCTGGCTTTGGAGAAGGCACGGAAACGGGCTAAGCGTGGAAATGGGGTCGAATCGGTCGCGGCCGCATATCTGAAGTTCGCCGCGTCCTCACCAGAACTCTATGAGGTGATGTTTTCGCTCAGCCTTAACCTACCATTCGATGACAGGGCTACTCCTCCGGAGCTGCATTTCGCGTTTGCCCAACTCCTGGAGTTGTTTCAGCGGCACGGCTCGAAGGCGGAGGTTCTAGCGGAACTGTTTTGGTCGAGCCTTCACGGTATCGCCGAGCTCACAAGAACCGGGCGATTTCCGCGCCGCCGTCAGAAAGAGCGCGTGAGGGTGCTCGTAGATCTCTTCACTTTCCCAGAATGAAACGGCACAAGTGGTGAAAATGCGATGACTGTAACAGGCCACCCTCTAGTCTTTTCGCGAAAGAAGCGATGAGCCCTCACAGACGCTGATGGAATGAAAATCCGCCCGGCAAAGCTGCCTCAAGCCTGATTTGTTCTCCCCTGACGGGGTGTTGGAAATTCAGAAATCGGGCGTGCAGCAAATATCCGCCATCGCCCGGAAGCCCGGGGAGATTTTCAAGAGGCTGGCCGGATAATCCATACAGAGCATCGCCTCCCAGAGGATGGCCGATCGATGCCAGATGGATCCTGATTTGATGAGGGCGTCCCGAATTCAGGCTTACCTCAAATGTTGTTCCGGTTCGCCCGTCAGCCGCCCACAACGTCCCGTAAATAGGTCGAGTACTGCTCATCCTCGATCGCCGTAAATGGCAGCATGGTGATCGGTTCCTGGGCGGTGGCCACCTGCCATTTTGCAGCGCCTACCCTCGTCGCTGACAGCAGTTGGGTGCGGCTCACCTTGGGAGCCGATTTCGTGATCGCAAACAGCACCAGAGGCCCGCGCAGCAAAGCCACCGTGTTCGGATGCTTTGCGTCGAGTGCCTGCAAACTCGTGGTCATCGGCAGGTCCAGTTCGACCCGGTCTCTATTCTTCCATTCGCGCCGAATCGATGCGAATCTTCCCGCAACAAGCTTGGTCGTCACCTGTTTTCCGTTGACCGCAACCGCCGCGCCTTGAGCCCACTCCGGAATCCGGAAATTGACGGTGAACGCAGCAGGCCTTGCCAGCGAGAACTCAAATTGAATCGCCCCGTCGAGCGGATACGCGCTCTTCTGCTTGAGTAAGACCGGCGACCCAGCGTGCTGCCACCGTACCGTCGACGGAATATAAAGATTGACGTAGATTCCTTGCGCATCGTGAAAGTAGGTGCAGATGCGATAGTCCGCCGCCACTTGCGGCAGCGTTCCCGAACAGCAGGCCCAGCGCCGGCTGGAATAGACCTTGTGTCCTTCAAAATTGTAGTCGGAATAATAGAAACACCTGCCGTCGGCCTGCATCGGTTTCGCGCCGAGCACCGTGTTGTACATCACCCGCTCCATGCTGTCGCCGTATCGCGTGTCCTGTGTAATCCGCAACAGGTAGCGAGTGATCTTGAAGTGAGCATAAGCCCCGCAGGGAGTTTCAAAGCTGGCATGCGTGTTCGTGAGACTCGCCGCCAGCTCTCCTTTGCCCGGCGTGCACAAAGTTTCGTCAGGACCCCATCCGCCCGTGGCGTAACTTTGTGCCGTCAGGAAATCGAATCCGTTCCGCGCCGCCCGCAGGTGCTTCTCGCTGCCCAGCGTCAGATACGCCTGCGCAGCGGACGACAAGGAATTGACGTAACTGTAAGGGTGCCGGCCCGCGAGATCGTCGCGTCCTTCGCTGAGTGGGTCATAGTAATAGTCGGCCAGATAATCGACCCCGAGCTTCCTATACTCCTCACCCGCGCCGCGCTGAAAGGCGATAAACATGTTCTCCGAGGCCGTGTAGGATTCATCGGAATTGTCGACGGCCCTCCCCGGCATGTGGGCCCGGGCAGCCGCCGTACTGCGTTTCTGAATCTCAAACGCGTCAGGATCCCGCGCGAACTGGTGCGAATCCATCAGTCCGCAGAGCAGTTTGTCGTGGCAATACGTCGGAAAGTGATTGTTCCTGAAATACTCGCCCTCAATCACTCCCGCATACATCCGGTTCATCCGCAACACTCTTTCGCGAATCTCAGGCCTTTGCCGGATCGCATACATGCGTGCCAAAGCGGAAACCCACTGGCCATACGTACAACTTGGAGCATATGCGCCGTCCGTGCCGTCGTGCTTCGGGTCATAGCTGTACCATCCCCCAAGATCCTCTCCAGGCGCCGGCCTGCCAATCATCTGGCGGAACGGCTTCATCAGGCTGTCTTCGTTCAACGACATCAGCAACTCGAGGTGATGGTCGAGTTGCTTCTCATGCATTGCACTGTTGAGGTCGACCTCGCCGTACCCGAATTCATCCAGCACCCGCGCCGTCGGTCCCGAGGATGCCCGCAAGTGGCGCGGGAGTGCGGCCCCGGCAAGCGAGATGGCTAAAGATTCGAGAAATGTCCGACGCGAAACGGAACTCGTTGCCATCCGGAGGTGCTCCTGAGTTAGGGCTCTGCAACTCCAATTTTACTCGCACGCACAGAATCAACGAATGAACCGTCCCCTAAATATTGAAGTAGCCTGGTGCCCCAGGTTCCGCGTAGCCGAAGGCGAGCTAACCTGGGATTACCGGGTAATTCAAGATTGTCGGCTGGTTTACGGAACCCCCCGCCCAGGTAAGCGCCGCATGCCCCACCTTAACGTCGCGTCTTTTGCGACGTTAGGGTGGGACTCCACTGTCGCGCAAAACTCCGGGACTCTCGGCGAGTGGGCCCTTCCCGCCCTCGGCCTTGTCAAGATTGACTTTTTGCTCTGGACGAAACGACCTCGAACGGCCAGAAAAGAGCCCTAACTCCCGTAAGTCCTTTTTCCGGAATACTTTGACGCTAAGTCTTTATTTTCAAAGACCACATCCGAAAATTCTTCCTAACCTCATAATTCTTCAAGACCACGGGGGAGGAGATACCAGTACCAACCAGTAAACATCACCCGATTTCTTGCTCAGTTCCTATCCTGCAACAAAAATTTATTTTCGATCGTCGCCGACCGGGCCCGCTGAATGCGACAAGAATCCGCCCGGGCAAAGCCGCCTCAAGATTGATTTGTTCTCCGGTGACGGGTGTTGCGGACGGGACGTTCACGTCATTTTCCGCGTGCTGTCCAGCCTTCCCGATTTGAAACCGACCAAAACGATTGTGACTCGCATCCTTGCAACGATCCCCGCAGCTCGCGAAACTCCCGATAGGGCCCGTGGTGCAACGGCAGCACAGCTCTCTGTCAAAGCGCGGATGCGGGTTCGAATCCCGCCGGGTCCATTCTTCCATCTGTGGAGAAGATTTATACGGGGAGAGAATGCAGAGATAATCTCCCCAAGTAACTTGACATTGTCTCCAACACCGCGAAATACTGAAGTTGACAGAGAGCTGCACCACGTTCTTAATGACCCCGGATATCCGGGGTCATTTTCGTTATCACCATCCAGACAGGTTCGGGCACAGGCGGAACGGACCCGAATTCAGCCCGGGCATATCCGCATGCCGGCGGTCGGCCAGCAACACGATGTCCCTTGCATCACCACAATTGGGTCACATCGTCTGCCCCCGAATTTCGTCCTGATTTGAATCCCGCCGCGAACCTACTGCTGCAATAAGAATCCCGCCGGCAAAGCTGCCTCAAGCTTGATTTGCTCACCAGCGACGGGGTGCTGGAAATTCAGAAATTGCGCGTGCAGCAAATATCCTCCATCGCCCGGAAGCCCGGGAAGATTTTCCAGAGGCTGGCCGGAGAATCCGTACAGAGGATCGCCTACCAGCGGATGGCCGATGGACGCCAGGTGGATTCTGATCTGATGAGGGCGTCCCGAATTGAGCCTTACCTCAAATGTCGTCGTGCTCGGCGCCCGTGAGATCACCTTCGCCAATGACTTGGACGGCCTGCCACTTGCGTTAGCGGCCCACACCGAGCCGATGCGCGGGTGCGGCACAAGTCCGATGGGTGTGAGAATTTCGTAAGCGTCGTGCTCTGCAATGCCCTGCGCCAGCGCCCGGTAGATTTTTTCAATTCTGGATGTGTTCCAGTCCGCGCCTAGTTGAGCGGCCGCCTGCGCTGTCTTGGCGAAAAGGACGATGCCTGAAGTGCCTCGGCCCAACCGGTGAACAGGGTTTGCGTTCGGCGTTTGCTTTTGCACCAGCCGCAGCAGGGTGTTTTCCATAAAGCCACCGCCCGGCAGAGTCGGCAGCCCGCCAGGTTTGTTGACGGCCAACAGATGGGCATCTTCAAACAGGACTTCGAAGTGCCGAGGAGCATCCGGTTCGATCCAGGGCGGACGCTTCCACACCAGAGTTTGTCCTGAAATCAGCGATTCGCTTCCGCTGGCCGTGACGCCGTTGACGGTGACTTCGCAATCGTTCAGTTTTTGTTGCCAGCCTTCTGGGGTCGAGTGCGTGTAAAGGCTTGCCAGGTAGCAGAGCAGGGTTTGCCCATGATCTTTGCCGCTGATGATCGTGGTATAGGCATAGCCCCGGTTGAGCATTGTGGTTTGAGTGTAAGCTATCTTTTCACTTGACTTAAGAAGACGCCGCGTCCGACCCTTGAAGCAGCGCATTTCACCATCAAGATCGTGATAAGCGAGCCCCGCCCCGGCGGACGAAACATTAACTTCTTCGAAATCAAGACTTTGAGAGCAAGACGGCAGCCAAGTCGTTGATTATAAAGGATCGCCGTAAAGTAACTCCTTTGTATTCAAGACTTTGACTCTAAGTCCTTATTCCGGAATACTTTCCCTCTAGGTCTATGATTCTAATAGACCGAAAATTGGGGGGAGGGGTACCCGCCCGCAGCCTGACAGAAATACTGACAGAAATAAGGACAGACGAAGACGAAAGACTCCGAGATGCGAAAAGGATTTACAAGAAATCCAAAACCGGACGCGGTCGCCACGCCCGTCAGCAACTACATCACGCCAGGCGGACTGCAGCGGCTCAAAGATGAACACCGGTTTCTGCTCACCCGCGAACGTCCGGCCGTGGTGGAGGTAGTCGCCTGGGCTGCTGGCAACGGCGATCGAAGTGAAAACGCCGACTATCAGTACGGCAAGCGGCGTCTGCGGCAGATCGATGGGCGGATTCGCTTTCTCACCAAGCGAATCGAAGCCGCGGAAGTCGTGGACCCGGAAGCTCCGAGAGCGGGCAAAGCGGCGGCGAAGGCATTCTTCGGAGCGACGGTACGCTATGCCGATGCCGCGGGAGTATCGCGAGTGGTGAGCATCGTGGGCGCAGACGAGGTCGATCTCAACCGCAACCACATCAGTTGGGTGTCGCCTCTAGGGCGCGCGTTGATGAAGTCGGAGGCCGGCGATGAGGTAGTTCTACAGGCGCCGGGCGGCACAGCACTCCTGACTGTGCTGGACGTGTGTTACGAGCGCATTGCGGTCGAACCGTTCCGGGAACCACCTGGAGCCGAGGCCGCAGGAAAGAGACTCGCTCCGGGAGGCAATCCGCCTGGCGAAGATTAGCCTGATAACGGTTCGTTCAGAAATTGCAGTAGATTCCTCACGCGCTGGCCGCTCGGGCTTTCCCTTTCTGACCCTCGGAAGGTGCCATGGCGTCGAGCACGTCATTCCAGAACGACGAAGCGGGATCGACGGCCGACACTCCGATCTGACCTGCTGCGGGACTATTGTTTTCTCCGACCCAGGCGACTTGAAATGCTTCTTTCTTGCCGAGGCGGGCGAGGGAAATCCTGACTCCGGGACGTAGCATTCCGTGGACATTTTTCAGCAGCGCTCCGCGTCGGCTTATGTTAATCGCGGTTACTTCTTGATCCAGCGGATGATCGCCCCGGTCAGTCCCGGTCAGCCGGACCCCGAGTTCTACCGTCATACGCGGGTCGCGACGCCCGATCATGAACTGTTCGATCAGTTGACGCAAGAGCCCTGATGTCTCTACCAGCTGTCGGGATGCGTTGCGGCTAACGGTTGCGCCGCGGGTTGTGGACTGTGCCGCCTCAGCCACGCCCGTGATATTGCGGGTGATTTCTCCACTGCTCTGGGCCGCCTCGCTCACGTGGCGCGACATTTCATTGGTTGTCGCGTTCTGCTCTTCGACAGCGGTGGCGATCGTGGTGGAAATATCGTTGATCTGTTGGATGACGGCGCTGATGGAAGCGATCGCGTCGACAGCGGCTGAGGTTTCGGTCTGAATCCCCTTGATCTTGCCGCCGATGTCTTCCGTGGCTTTGGCGGTTTCTTTGGCCAGCTCTTTGACCTCGTTGGCGACTACGGCGAATCCTTTGCCCGCCTCGCCTGCGCGGGCAGCTTCAATCGTAGCGTTCAACGCGAGCAGATTGGTCTGCCCGGCAATCGCGGTAATGACCTTAATGACCTGCCCGATCTCCTTGGACGACTCACCTAATTTGGTTACAGTGGAGGTCGTGGTTTCGGCTGCTTTCACGGCGGAGGTTGCAATCTTCGACGCCTCGAAGGCGCTCTTGGCGATTTCCTGGATACTGGCACTCATTTCTTCCGCTCCCGTCGCCACTGTCTGCAGATTGTGGCTGACCTGCTGAGCGGCTTCCGAAACCAGGACTGCCTGTGCGGAAGTCTCCTCGGAGCGGGACGTGATCTGGTGGCTGGCGACATCCAACTCCTCGCTGGCGCCGGAAACCTGAACGGCATTCTGGGAGATGGCCCGGATCATCTCGTCTAAACGGTCGATGGCCGAGTTGAACCATCGCGCTACATCTGCAATTTCATCGTTGGACGTGACTTCGGTGCGTTTTGTCAGGTCGCCTTCCGCAACGTCCTTGACCCGCGCCAGAATGTCTTGAAGCCGCAGGTGGATCGAACGCCAGATTGCGATGGAAACGACCGCAACGGGAATCAGGCAACTGAGAGCGAGTCCGATCGCCTTCAAAGCACTCGCCCGCCAAGCTACATTCACATCGTCAATGTAGATTCCCGTACCGAGTATCCACCCCCAGGGCGCGAAACGCTTGACGAAGGAAAGCTTCTGGACCGGCTGCACGGCGCCGGGTTTGGGCCAGAGGTAATAGAGATAACCTCCATCCGGAGCTTGCGCTGCGCGAACAAGTTCAACGAAGACAGCCTTTCCCGTTGGATCTTTGAAACCGGTGAGATCGGTTCCGTCCAACTCGGGTTTGATCGGATGCATGATCATCGTTGGATGATCGTCATTGATCCAAACATAGTTCTTGCCGTCGTAGCGGATCGCCCGAATGGTTTCAAGCGCCTGTCGTTGCGCTTCGGCACGGCTGATCTTTCCCTCTGTCTCCAGTTGATATTCCCGCTCGACCAGGGAGTAGGGCACTTCTACCAGCTTCTTGGTTTGATCTAGCTTTCCCGAGAGTAAGGCTTCGTGCTGGCCTTGGATCCAGAATCCGGCAACGGCCAACAGCCCAGCAGCGGATACGGCACTCATAAACCGGAATTTCGTTTTGAGAGTCATGTTCTTAGAGAGGTGCATTCTAAAAAACATCTTCGGCGAGAAACAGGAGGACTTGAGAAGATCTGAATACGGAAATACATGCCCAGACAGGACGGTCACCGAATCCCCAATGACGAGCCCAGCGTTTTGAAGGTTTTGACCGAAACAACCCAGGTGCGTCCGGGCTGTCCCGTTGTTCCGAGATCAGTATGGTTGACGCGAAGTCGCGGTTTCACACATTGACCGTGCGTCAGCCAAATTTCTCGGTTGGCCACAGGGCTGTTTGCAAACTTGTGTTGGATACGGGATCAACGGGCGTCTCCAAGTTCCTTGCGGGGTCCGTTTACCGGAGTAGTAGAACGGAATTGGACCAGGTGTTTGTTTGTGCCCTGGAACCAGTGTTATTCGCTGGGAACCAGGCGGGAAAATTGTGAGCTGGAAAAGAAAAGCGGCCTTGGGCGGGCCGCTTGTCTTTTCCGAATTGTAAGTGGTGTTAGACGCCTTTGACGTTCTCCGCCTGCCAGCCCTTAGGGCCTTTGACTACGTCGAACTGAACCTGTTGACCTTCCTGCAGGCTGCGAAAGCCGTTGGCCTGGATGGCGGAGAAGTGCACGAATACATCTTCACCATTCTGGCGGCTGATAAACCCATAGCCCTTGGCATCGTTAAACCACTTGACTGTTCCTGTTTCCATGATGTTGCCGTGTTCCTTTGGTTGAGGTATGCGCTGGAAATCGCGCGTGCTGCAGAATCAAGCTCAGGCAGGTCACGCTGTGAGGCAGGTCACGCTGTAGAGCAGGGTACTGCGGACAACCGCAAAGCCAAACGCACCTAAATTGTACATATTCCGGACAGAATGGCGAGAAATTTCTGGCTTAAGGGGTTACCGGTGGGAGCGGCCATGCAGTGTAGAAAGGACGGAGGTAAGGCCCAGTCCCTAGGAATAGTTTGCCGGCAAGCGAGTGGAAAATTCTCAGGGTCGAGCATTAGATGGATTTGTATGTACACGAAAACACAGCTCATAGCTTTGGATGCGATCGTGCGACTGAGTCGAGGAGAACCGCGGGAGGTTGAAATTATGCTGGCGACACACGTAGAAAAACTCGGCGACTTGGCGCTTATTGATTGCAAAGGCCGACTGGTGAAGAGCGATTCCGTATTTGAGCTGCGGGACGTGGTGATGGCGCAAAAGGATGCACACATTATCGCCTTAGACCTTTACGACGTGGAGGCGATGGGAGGCGGGGGATTGGGGATGCTGGCGTTTCTGCAGCAATGGGCTACGGAGCACGACATCCAATTGAAGCTGTTCACCCCATCGCAACCGGTGATGGAGGAATTGCAGAGGACGCGAGAGACGCTCGGGCTGGAGATTGCGAACTTGAACGAGATGATGAGTATTTTATCGCGCAGCCGGCGGGCGTCGGCGCCTCAGAATCGGCGGTCATACGTTATCTAGGCCACTGGAGACGGTAGAGGCCCGAAATCGAATTTTAGCGATTCGGGCTGTCTGTCGCCGCGGCGGTGAACCGTTGCGCCACCCAAAAGCAAGAGCGGTTCACCAAAATTTGCAACTTTCAGGAGAGTCCTTCATCATCAACGAATGCGTAATCCACGATCCGCTCGCAGGAACCTCTTCTGTTTCTACGGCTTGCTCCTCAGCGTGACGATCAGCGCGCCTCTATGGTCGCAAGCGGACTTGATCGGGGAGATTCGCGGCCAACTGGCGCAGAACTCTTTTTCTCCGGCCGAGTCGGAACTGAATCGTTATAAGACGGAGCATGGGGTCACTCCGGAATATGTGGAAGCTCTATCGTGGATGGCGCGCGCTGCCGCCGCCCAGAAAAAGTGGCAGCAGGCGGATCACTACGCCACGGAGACGCGCAGGCTTGCGCAACAGCAACTGGCCAAGCGGCAGTTGGACGCGGAGCCTCATTTGCCGATCGCGCTGGGCGCGGCTTACGAGGTGCTGGCGCAGGAAAAAGAAGCCAACGGACAGCATGCGGCCGCGCTGCAATTGCTGCGTTCGGCGCTCGGACGCTACGGCAAAACATCGATTGCTCCGCGGTTGCAGAAGAATCTAAACCTGCTGACGCTGGTTGGCCGGCCCGCGCCGCCGTTGCAAGAGACTGAATTTCTCGGTCCGAAACCGGCAACGTTGCGGGCGCTGAAAGGGTCGCCCGTGCTGCTGTTTTTCTGGGCGCACTGGTGTGGGGATTGCAAAGCGGAAGCGCCGGTGATTGCGCGGTTGCGGCAGGAATTTGCCTCCGATGGACTGGTCGTGATCGGGCCTACAAGGCTTTACGGTTATGCGGCGCAGGGGGCGGACGCTTCTCCGGAGCAAGAGCGGGCCTACATTGAATCGGTACGCTCACGCTATTACGGCAGCTTGCTCGACATGCCCGTCCCCTTGAGCAAGCAAAACTTCAACGCGTATGGGGCGAGCACCACTCCTACATTGGTTGTCTTGAATCGTGCGGGACAGGTGGAGATGTACCATCCAGGTGCGCTGGCCTATGACGATCTTCGATCCGCCATCCAGAAGGCCGTGGCCCGCTAAGGGGTGGATGAAACTGAGAGTTAGCGAATAGCTGGGGGATATGGATCGAAGCACATTGCTGGGAATGACAATCGGAGCGGCGGTGATGTTCAGTTTCGGCATCTTATGGCTGCTGATTGGATTGCTGCGCGGCCGGGCGGCACCGGCGTGGCTACAGGTCGCGCTTCTTTTCGTCGGCGCTGTTCTGGGAACGACCCTGGTGAACCTGGGGCTGCGGGTTTCGCACCTGCCGCACGCGACAGTAACCGTTTCTCCGCAACAGGCGGCGACGAGCCGAGAGATCGGGCGGCATTTTTATGTGATTTTCGGCGCGGAAGTGGCAGCAATATTTCTGACGGTGTTGGTGCTGAAGGTTTTGCGTTATCCGGATGCCATCTTGTCGGGAATCGCGTTCATCGTGGGTGTCCACTTCATTCCCGTGGCGGCGCTGTTCAGAGCTCCGGTTTATTACACGACTGGAATTATGGGATGTTTGATTGGACTGGGTGGATTTTTTGTAGGCGACGCCGAGCTGCGCCAAAGGATCGTTGGACTGACGTTTGGGCTGCTGCTGTGGGGGACGTCCGCATGGATTGTGTGGCTAGCGCTATCGGCTTTACCGGTGTAAGGAGAGAGCTTAGAGGGCGGCGGCCTGATCGCGCTGGCGCGACTGAATCTCGATGAAGACATTGATCAGCGAAACTGCGGCGGGGGTTACGCCGGGGATTCGGGAGGCTTGGCCGAGCGTCTGCGGAACTACCTTCCCCAGTTTCTCTTGCATCTCGCGCGAGAGGCCGCTGACGGTGCGGTAGTTGAACCAGTCGGGGATGCGGCGCTGCTCGGCCTTCTTCAGGCGATCGATGGAGCGCTGCTGCTGGTCCAGATATCCGGCGTATTTGATTTCGGTTTCGACCGACTTGAGTTCGTTGCGGATTTCGGATGAGAGATGAAGCGCGGAATTTTCCGCAGAGGGCGCGGAGTTCTCTGAGGAATTTCTTGCGAAAAAGCGAGGGAAGAGATTCAGTAGAACCGGGGCGAGTTGCTCGACGATAATCTCCGGGCGCTTGAGCAATTGCGCCAGGCTCTGGCCCACGGCAGCGGAAAGATCAAGTGCGGCGGCTTGGGGTTCGGCAACGGCTGTCGAGTCCTGCACGAGTTTGTCTTGCAAAATCTGGGCGGCCATTTCTCGCGTGAACTTCGTCTTTTCGAGCGACTGCTTTACTTCTTCCAGACGCCGCTGCTTGGCTTCGAAATCGGACCAGGCCTGGTCTGAGATGAGGCCTACGCGGCGGCCATGCGGTGTGAGACGACGGTCGGCGTTATCGATGCGCAGATGCAAGCGGAACTCGGCGCGCGACGTGAACATGCGATAGGGCTCGTTGGTGCCTTTTGAAATCAGGTCGTCGATCAGAATTGCGGTGTAGGCTTCGGTGCGGTCGAGGATCAGCGGGGCTTCTTTCTTTACTTTGAGGGCGGCATTGATTCCAGCCATCAGTCCCTGGCACGCGGCTTCTTCGTAGCCGGAGGTTCCGTTAATCTGGCCGGCGAGAAAAAGTCCGGCAATCTTCTTGAGCTCCAAGGTGCGGTTGAGTTCGGTGGGATCGATGGAGTCATACTCAATCGCGTATCCGGGGCGCATCATCTCGGCTTTTTCCAGGCCGGGGATTGATTTGAGAATGGCCAGCTGCACGTCGATGGGCAACGAGGTGCTCATGCCGTTGACGTAGATCTCGTGCGTGTTCAGGCCTTCCGGTTCCAGGAAAAGCTGATGCGTCAGCTTGTCGGGGAATTTGACGATCTTGTCTTCGATCGACGGGCAGTAGCGCGGACCAGTCGATTGAATCTGGCCGCTGTACATGGGAGAACGATGCACATTCTCGCGAATAATGCGGTGCGTCTCTTCGGTGGTGAAGGCGATATAGCAAGGGACCTGCGAGTCGTGATGAGCGACGCGGCGGGTGCGAAAACTGAAGGGCGTGGGGTCGACATCGCCGGGCTGGCGCTCGAAGCGGGACCAGTCGATGCTGCGGCCATCGAGACGGGGAGGCGTTCCGGTCTTGAGGCGGCATCCGCGAAGGCCGAGCTTTTTTAGCGACTCGCCAAGCAAAACGGCGGCGGGCTCTCCGGAGCGTCCCGCGGGATACTGCTGCTCGCCGCAGTGAATGAGTCCGTTGAGAAATGTGCCGGTGGTGATGATGACGGCGTGGGCGGAGACGCGGCGTCCGTCGCGGAGAAGGATTCCGGTGATGCGGTTCTCAGTTCTCAGTTCTCGGTTCTCAGTAACTTCAGGTGGAGCTGATGGCTGATGGCTGACGGCTGACGCCTGATGCTCCAAAATCACATCGGAAACTTCGGCCTGCTTGATGCTGAGATTCGGCTGCGACTCTAGAACCTCGCGCATTTTCAGGCGGTAGGCTTGCTTGTCACACTGCGCTCGGGGCGACCAGACGGCGGGTCCACGGGAAGTATTGAGGAGGCGGAACTGGATTCCGACCGCGTCGGTGATTTCGCCCATGATGCCGCCGAGAGCGTCGACTTCGCGGACGAGATGGCCTTTGGCGATGCCGCCGATTGCGGGATTGCAGGACATCTGCGCGATCAGATCGACATTGAGGGTAAAGAGCGCGGTCTTCAGGCCCATGCGAGCGGCAGCCATCGCGGCTTCGCATCCGGCGTGGCCGGCGCCGACCACGACTATCTCGAAATGTTCGTCAAAGGGCAGCATGTGCGTTGGTTCAAGACCCACCACGGCGGGGAGAAGTACTTACTTCATTGTAACAACGTTGATGGTTTGCGTTGCGCGGTGGGATGGTCTCACGCGGAACCGCCCAAGCTTGAACCGGCCCCCTACAGAGCGGAATGACGTCATCGGTACGACGGCGGCAGCGGATTGCGAATCTGGAACTGACGCTGATGCCAATACGGATAGGCGACCTGCGGGGCACTGGCTTCATCGAGCTTGGCAACTTGCCCGGGCGTCAGCGTAAAGCTGGCGGCGGCGAGGTTGTCGCGCAACTGCTTTTCGTCGCGGGCTCCGATGATGATGCTGGCAACGGTCGGTTTGCGCAGCAGCCAGTTCAAAGCCACTTGCGGGACGGTTTTGGAAGTTTCGGCAGCAACGGCATCGAGGGCATCCACGACTTTATAGAGGTATTCGTCGGCGACAACGGGGCCGCCATCGGCCGCTTTGTGTAGACGGCTGACCTCGGGCAGTTTCTGTCCGCGGCGGATTTTGCCGGTTAATCGGCCCCATCCCAGGGGACTCCAAACGAGGGCGCCGAGACCCTCGGCATAGGCTTGCGGCATGAGTTCCCATTCATAGTCGCGGCCGACGAGCGAGTAATAAACCTGGTGAGCGACGTAACGCACCCGTCCGTACTGCTGGCTGATGTCGAGGGACTTCTGCATGTGCCAGCCGGAGAAATTCGAAGCGGCGATGTAGCGGACTTTACCTTCCCGCACGAACTGGTCGAGGGTGTTCAACGTCTCTTCCATCGGAGTGAGCGCGTCGAAACCGTGCATGTGGTAGACATCGATGTAGTCGGTCTGGAGGCGTTTCAGGCTGCCTTCGATCTGTTGCGTCAAGTGAAAACGCGAGGATCCGGCATTGTTGGGACCTTCGCCGAAAGGGAAAGTGGCTTTGGTGGAGAGCAAAACTTTTTCCCGCGGGAGGTGCTGGATCGCCTGGCCCAGGATCTCTTCGGAAAGTCCGTCCGAATAGACGTCGGCCGTGTCGAAAAAGTTGACGCCCGCCTCCATACACTGATCGATGAGGCGCGTGGCCTCGGCTACGTCGGTAGCGCCCCACGCGCGGAAGAATTCGTTTCCGCCGCCAAAGGTTGCGGTCCCGAAGCAGAGTACGGGAACCATCAATCCACTGTTGCCCAGTTGTCGGAATTCCATAGGCTAATTGGACGAGCGGCCTGGCGCTGAGGTCGCAAGGTTTTTTGTGAGGATAGCGCATGGGAAGAAGCGTAGCGAAGGCCGGAGGACTCGGAGGGGCGCAGTTTGCGAAAGAGAGAACCACGAAGGCACGCGAAACAAAGCTTGGAAAGCAGAATGGTTGAATTTCACAAGAAGCCGGCGTATTAGTTTCGCCATCGCGGTTGTAGCTCATCAGTAAGTAACAGATAAGGTTCGAGGAAGGTGCATAATGACGGCGATCCCTAGCAACATTATCAGCATCTTCGATGAAAGTTAGACTAAAGTAACCTCCGGAGAGAGTTATCCCCTGTTACTCTGGTCCATATCCGAGTAATCTCTGCATCAGTGAAGTGGATGTCCCACCCCGACTGATAATCTGCTGATTCCCTGAAGTTCCCCGATGCAACCACATCGTGCAATTTCTGTACAGATTGAGAGTTTAGCGTCGGCCTAAAGGGCTCGACTGTCCATTTTTTCTACACAGAACAGGCTTGTGCAGTTCACTCGATATCGATCTTACAGAAGGAATAACAAACATGAAAAAGCTGATCTTTACAATAGCCGCAGCAGTGATGGCAATTGGTTTAACCGGATGTGGAGACGACGATTCCGCGAAGTCTCCGATCGTAACCTACGTTTCTCGGGCATCGAACAACAGCACGGCGCCCCAACTGTTCACCCTGAACGAGTCAACCAAGCAGTCGACCGCGGTAAGCATTCCGATACCCGCAACTGCTAATGACGTGGCCTCTAACAGCACGGCGACTGAAGTAACTTACTACCGCGAAGACTCTAGCAGCTACGACATTTTCATGATGGGCACAAACGGCACGGAGACGCAGCTGACGACCGGCGCTGACGCCTGGTCGCCAACTTTCTCGCCGGACGGCAAAACCATCGCCTATGTTTCGGGCAACGAAGAAATATTCACGGTGAACATCGCGACAGATACCCAGACCGCCCTGTACGCGGCAGGGCTAGGGGTTGTCTACCAGTACGCTCCGAGCTTTTCGCCGGATGGTAAATCGGTGTTGTTTTATATCGAAACGGGTGACTGTTGCTTGTCGCGGTCGGCACAGAAAATCAGCCACCGCGCGGTCACACCGCCAGTAATGAAGGGCTTTACGCGAGCGGCGATCCACCAAGCGAGCCACCCGCAGGTTGGCACACCGACTCAAACCGGTTGGTACACGATGGCCCTTACGGATTCGACTCCGACGTTGGTTTACGCAACTAATGACTGGTGGGGACCCGCGGTCTATTCCGGCGACGGCACGAAATTGCTGATCTCGGAATACGACGGTACGGAATGGAATATTCTGAGCGTTAACCTGGACGGAACGAACGCAACTCCACTTACGACCGGCGTCGCCGTTGAAAGCATGTCGCCGGTTCCCTATAAGAACCTGATTCTTTACAACGTGGTCAATAATTCCAACTCGTCCTGGGACATCTATGTGATGAGTCTGACTGGCACGAACCAGACCTTGGTCAGCAGCACGACGGGGACGTATGAGATTTTGATGGACTCCTACTGGGGAGACTAACTGCGCAAGCGGTTGTCGAACTTCTTGGGCGGTGCTTCGGCACCGCCTTTTTTATTGGCGCGAGGAAACTGCGATTCGTAGACGGCTGGCAACGGGGCGACCATCTTTGAATGCGGGGATGAATTTCCAGGTGAAGGCTGCTTTCAGGAGATCCGGACCGACGACTGTCGTTTTGTCGGCGGGTTCGGCCGAGCGGACTTTTCCCGCGGCATCGACGATCAGATCGAAAACTAATTCAGAGGCTGGTGACGCCAGTTCTCTTAGAGCAGAGGCGGGCGGGAGTTCAAGCAGGATGTCTCTGGGGGGAGTGATTTCGAGCCCGCGGGCGGAACCGGGGATTCGGGATGCCTCGAAAATCTGAGCGCGCTTTTTCTTGCCCGGCGAGGCGCCGGATAGGCTATCTGCCTGGTGGTGAATTCCCTGGCTTCGGGCTTGCAAGAGCGAGGAACGAATTCGGTCCTGGTCCGATGTGGGCCACATCTCGGCCAGGGCACGCCACGCGTCGTCGTCGCGTCCGCTGTAGAGGTAAGCCCAAACGACTTCGAGCACTTTGATCTTAATGAGCCGCAAGCGGTGCAACAGCTCGGCGGAGTTCGGCGAATCCGCGGTCAGCATGCCATCGCTTGCAACGAAAGCTTGCAGATCCTGCGGACGGATGCCGGCTTTTATCTCCGCGATTTCGTCGTCAAAATAGGATTGGAATTCGGCACTCACATCCAGCCACTTACCGTGGGCAAGGCGGAGGATCACCGTCGGCGGGAAGTCCATTTCGCTGAGTGCTAACTTTTCGAAACCGTTTACCGCGGCCGCGTCATGAGTCCAGATTTCGATGCGGCCGTCGAGATCGACATCGGAGGCGCTGTAGAAATCTCCGCCGGTGAGGGCGCGAAGAAGGCGCGGCGTCTTTTCGAGCGAGTAGATCCGATACTCCATGCAGCAGTCGTCGTCTGACTTCTTGAACTGAAAGGTAGCGGACGGGACGCCGTCTCCAAAATCGATACCAAACGCGTCGAGATCGAGTTGTGCGACATCGGTCGCGACGAGCAACTCCTGATGCTGCCAGTTGAGCTTTGCGGCGCACGACCGGGTCGCCAAGGTCGCTACTCCGCCACTTCTGGCTGCCCCTACGTGTAGCTTTACACCGGTGCGAAATTCCGCATCGAAATTCCCGTCTCCGGCGCGGCAAAGCACGTTGGGGGGCTGGGTCTGGCAAGTGGCGAGGACGGGCCAAAGAAAAAGCAAAGCTGCGGTGACCCAAGATGTCCGGATAGGACGGCGGACGAGCGATTTCCGATCAGTCGGGAGGGAAGACAATGGCATACCTGCGATAGCGACGATTGCGGGCATGGGAGATACTCGTCCTTCGGTGATGCTTCGTCAAGACCTGGATGCGCGCGGGATTGCGCTTGAGGCGGAGCTGTCCTTGTGATCCTCCGTCGGCGACCGTATAGTTGAGACTTCGAGGTCATCATCCTGAGGTAAACATGACGAACAATCAGCAAGAAGCAAATCCATTTTTAGTGCAGCTGGAAGAACGCATTCATGCGTACGATCTGCTTTGTCATCCTTTTTACCAGGCGTGGTCGGCGGGCAAGCTGACGGGCGACGATCTACGCACGTACGCCGAGGATTATTTTCCGCATGTGGAAGCGTTTCCGGGCTATCTGGCGCAATTCGGCGTGCGGCTGGAAGAAGGGGAACTACGCCGGGCGGTGCTGGCGAACATGACGGATGAAAAGGGAGGCGAAGATTCTTTTGGCGAGCCGGAGCGGTCGCACTCCGAATTGTGGCTGGACTTTGTGGAAGGCGTGGGCGGAAGCAGGGTTCCGAAGCGGCGTCCGATTGCCGAGGTACGGAAGCTGATTTCATGGTTTCACCGCGTAGCGAGCGAAGGAACGCCGGAGGAAGCGCTGGCGGCTTTCTACGTCTACGAATCGCAAGTGCCCCGGATCGCGCAGGAAAAAGACCGCATCCTGCGCGAGCTTTACCAGGCGGATGCAAAGACGCGGGGCTATTTCACCTTGCATTCGGACGCGGACGTGCATCACGCGAACGTGTGGCGAACGCAATTAGTCAAGCGCGTGAAGGCGAATCCAGCGAGCGCGAAGAAAGCGCTGGTGGCGGCCGAGACTGCGGCCAAGGCTCTGTGGCAAGTACTGGACGAATTCGAAACGCGCCGACTGGAACGTGCTGGGGCGCTCGCGGTGGGCCAGAATTAAGCAATGGGGAGAACAGAGTGGGTCGCGGGATTGAGGCGGAGCCTTCGGCTCGAAGGGCAGCATGAACTATTCTTTTATTATTTTCGAGATAAGCTTTTCCGGAGAAACCTTTTCAGCGAAACATTTTTATTGAAGTATGGCTCGACCGATCCCGATCCGCGCCCAAGGCGAGGCGTCTGAAACTGTTGAACTGAAGCACACGCTCTCCGCGCATCATCCTGAATTGCCGCCCGTGTATTCGACTCCAGATATGATCCGACTGATGGAGACGGCGTGCTTCCACGCGCTGCAGCCATTCTGTGAAGAGGGTGAGATTACGGTGGGGATTTCGATCCACGTGGAACATCGCGCCGCGACGGGAATTGGGATGAAGGTGCGGGCGGAAGCGGAACTGGAATCGTTTGACGGGCGCTTCTACATCATGCGCGTGCGCGCGCACGACGGAGCACAGGAGATTGGCCGGGGGACGGTTGGCCGCGCGGTCGTACACGTGCCTAGTTTTATGCAGCGCATGCGGGAAAAGGCTCGCGGCCGGTAGAGACGCCGGCGGAACATTATGAATTTGCAGCTCGATCAAGCGACGCAGTTTCGGCAGTTGCATCGCGGGCCGGGCATATTGATCTTGCCGAATGCCTGGGATGTGGCGAGCGCTCGCGTTTTTGAGGAAGCGGGCTTTCCGGCGCTGGCGACGACGTCTGCTGGGATCGCGTTTTCGCTGGGCTATCCGGACGGGCAAAAGATTCCGCGGGAAGAAATGCTGGCGCGGATCGGCCGCATTGCTCGCGCAGTTCGCGTGCCGCTGACTGCCGATGTCGAGTCGGGATATGGAGCGACTCCTGAAGAGGCCGCGCAGACTTCGCGCGAACTGGTGCAGGCGGGGGTGGTGGGGATGAATCTGGAGGATGCCAGCGTCCGCCGCGATCAACCTTTAATCGATTTGCAGCTTGCGGTTGAAAAAATCAGGGCTGTGCGCGAAGCGGCGATGCAGCTGGGATCGCAAATCGTGGTAAATGCGAGGACGGACGTCTATTTGCTGCCGGGAGGGAATCCGGATGCGGATTACTCGGAGGCACTGCGCCGGCTGATTGCATTTCGCGATGCGGGCGCGGACTGCGTTTTTGCTCCGGGACTTAAAGATTCCGAGACGATCGAGAGGCTGGTCAAGGCGGTGGGGTGTCCGCTGAATATTCTGGCGGCGCCGGGGGCGCCCTCGATTCCGGAACTGGCTAAATTAGGAGTGGCACGGGTGAGTGTTGGCTCGGGACCGATGCGCGCCACGCTTGGATTGCTGCAGCGGGTGGCGGAGGAACTGAAGGCTACTGGCACGTACGACACGATGAACGGCGCGATGCCTTACGCCGCTGCCAATAAGATGTTGGGCGGTTAACAATCCGCTCGGGAAATCCTCGAACCAACAAATCTCAGCCGTTAACCAGACTCATCATGTGTTCGGGATAGCGCAGGCCAGCCGCCGCGCCAGAAGGAAATATTCCGTTGAGGCGGCGCAGGTCGTCGGCCGTGAGTTGCAGGTCGACAGACGCGACATTTTCTTCCAGATATTTGCGCCGCTTGGTGCCAGGGATGGGGACGATGTCGTCGCCCTGAGCCAACACCCAGGCGAGCGCCAGTTGTGAGGGTTCGCATTTCTTCTCGCGCGCGATGGATTGCACTTCGTTCACAAGGTCGAGATTTTTCTGAAAGTTCTCGCCTTGGAAGCGAGGCGAGAAGCGGCGATAGTCGTCGGAGGCGAGATCTTCGAAAGTCTTGAGTTGTCCGGTGAGAAATCCGCGTCCTAGAGGACTGTAGGCGACGAAGCCGATGCCAAGTTCGCGGCAGGTGGCGAGAAGTTCGTGCTCGGGATCGCGCGTCCAAAGCGAGTACTCAGTCTGTAGCGCGGTAACGGGATGCGCCTTCGCGGCCCGGCGCACGGTGCTGGCGCTCGCCTCCGACAATCCTATGTGGCGAATTTTGCCTGCGGTGACGAGATCGGCCAGAGCGCCCATGGTTTCTTCAATGGGCGTGTTGGGATCGACGCGGTGCTGATAGTAAAGGTCGATATATTCGACATTGAGGCGCTTCAAGCTTGCTTCGCAGGATTTCTTTACGTAGGCGGGACGGCCGCTCACTCCGCGGAGGTTGGGGTTGGAAGGATCGCGGACGATACCAAACTTCGTAGCGAGGATCACCTGATCGCGCTTGCCTTGAATCGCGCGGCCGACCAGTTCTTCGTTCTTGTAGGGCCCATAGACGTCGGCGGTGTCCAGAAAATTGACGCCGAGTTCGAGGGCGCGATAGATCGTCGCAATGGACTCCTCGTCGTTGCGTCCTGAGTAGAACTCCGACATGCCCATGCAGCCCAGGCCGAGAGCGGAAACTTTGAGACCGGATTGCCCGAGGGTACGCGTTTTCATGCTGGGATCCTTTCGCAAGAACTAAGTAGGATGACTGGAGATTTTCGTTTATAGATGCGCTGGTTGCGGAGAAAGGTGCGGCGCAAAGTACACAGGAAGTGCATCACATCCGGTGGCTTTGGCATCTGTTGGGAAGATCGTGTTTGATCTGACTTCAGCTTTGCATCGACTATGAGACCACCTCTTTGGTTTGAACGGAAGTTCGACTTCAACTTTCCTGTGGAGCTGTATCCCAACCTGTGTGCCCGTCTGCGAGGAACGCCGGCGCGTTTGGAAGAGAGCGTTCAGGGTGTTGCTCGCGATGTACTGGTTCGGCAGCCGCGGGAAAGTGAAAAGTGGTCCGCGCAGGAACATGCAGGGCATTTGCTGGATCTCGAAACATTGTGGAGAGTACGAGTGGAGGACTACCTCGGCGGATCATCCCAGCTCAGCGTGGCCGACCTGAGCAACCGCCAGACTTTCGAAGCGAACTACAACCAGCGGTCGATCGAGGAAATCATGGTGGAGTTCCGAAGCGCGCGTTCACTTTTGATGGATGCCGTGGAGAAACTCGACTCCGCGGTTTTTGCGCGTACTCTTCTTCATCCCCGATTAAAAACATCGATGAGGCTGGCGGACCATCTCTACTTTGTGGCCGAGCACGATGACCATCACCTGGCGACGATCTGGGAGCTGATTCATAGCGAGTGGCGGCGAGAGTGAGCCGGCGAATCAAGCGACTCGAATCAACGGTTTCGTCCGCGGGATGACCTCGCCGATTTCGACGGCGGGAACTCCGGCGGCTTGCAGGGCCGACGTCAGGGAGTCGGCTTCGCCGGGTGCGATCGAGATCAACAATCCACCGGCAGTCTGCGGGTCGAAGAGCAACGTGCGGAGATCGTCCACTACCAACGCATCGTAATCGACCGTACATTCGGCAAAGTCGCGATTCGCTCTCAGTCCGCCGGGGATGTAGCCCGCACGTATGCACTCGAGCGCTCCCTCGATCACGGGGATGGCGGCGGATTGGAAGATGAGGCTGACATCCGAAGCTAACGCCATTTCACGGGCGTGGCCGATGAGTCCGAATCCGGTGATGTCGGTTAGAGCATGGACGGCGAAGGCGTCGTTGGTCGTTCGTCGTTGGTCGTTCGCGACTGCAGGTGCTGCGGAGCTTCGCTCTGCTTGAACGGTCGAGACGCCCGTCACCACACGAACACGGCCGGTGGTGATGACTTCGGCGGCGGTTTTATTGAGGGTGGTCATGGACTTTACGGCGGCAACGATCCACTCGGGCTTGGCTACTCCTTTTTTGATGGCGGTGGAAATTACACCGGTGCCCAAGGCTTTGGTGAATAGCAGCTTATCGCCGGGCCGCGCACCTTGATTCGCCAGGACACGTTTGGGATGAACGATTCCAGTGACGGAATAGCCAAATTTGGTTTCTTCGTCGCGGATGCTATGGCCACCGACGACGGTGCATCCGGCTTCCATCATTTTTGACAAGCCGCCGGCGAGAATGCGCTCGAGAATTTCGATGTCGGCTTTTTCAGGGAAGCAGACGAGGGCGAGAGCGGTGAGCGGCTTTCCGCCCATGGCGTACACGTCGCTGAGAGAGTTGGTCGCGGCAATCTGGCCAAAGGTATAGGGGTCATCCACGATCGGGGTGAAAAAATCCACTGTCTGGACGAGCGCCGTCTCGGGCGTGAGGAGATACACGCCTGCGTCGTCGGCATGATCGAAGCCGACTAATACATTCGGGTCGTGTTGCCGGGCTAATTTCCCAAGCACCGTGTCCAGCACCGCCGGACTCAGCTTAGAAGCTCAACCAGCGGCTTTGACAGACTCCGTAAGACGGAAGGGTTTGGGATGATCCACGAGAAGATTGTAACGGAGAGGCGAGAAGGCAGAGGTTTGAGGGCGGATTGCAAAGGTTAAGACCTAAATCCGCCCAAGGGTTTCCCTTCTGCAATCGGACCTCTTACTTCTGAACCTACTTGAGCGTGACTTGGATGAGTTGTAAATCGGGGTAGGCGCGATTCCACTGGGCGGAGATGTTTTCAAAGGTGAGGCGGAAGGGTTTGGTTTCTCCGGGGGCGAGCGGGGACAATGTAAGGTCGACGGCCTCGTCGTAAGGTCCGCCGGTGCGCAGGACGTGGATGGGAAGTTCTTCGCGTTGCGCGGTCTGTCCTAATTCATCTTTGAAGGTGACCTGGACGACGGCGTGGATGACGGTCAGGTTGCCGGTGTTGCTGATGGAGCCGTCAAGGTAGTTCACGGTGGCGCCGACAAAATTCTGCGCGGCGCTGGCCTTCAAGTCCGAAAATTTCAGGTTGGCCGCGTAGGGCGGAGGAGGCGCGGGCTTTTTCTGCTCGGTGCGCAAGAGCAAAGCGAGGATGCCGACCACAATTCCTACGACGACGATGCCGACCACGATGGGGCGGAGGCTGGATTCGGGCTGGCCGGTCGCGGGGTTGGAGTTTGGTTGGATGAGGCTGTCCATCGTGGTCGGTTTGTGCGGAGTCGATGTACGGGATTGTACTACCGGGCGTTGATGATGGTTTGCGTTGTGGGAAAGTGACCCCGTTGCGCGAAGCTTGGCGGCTCAAGGATGAGGTGGTGTTTTATGGTTTGCGAGCGGCGATGACTTTGTAGTCGCTGTATTCGATGGTTAAGGTGGCGCGGCCTCCGAGACGGATGTAGCTGATGGATTCGTTGCGGCGGGGGAGCCAGAAATCCTGGACTTTCATGTAGTCGTGATGGATTTCGCTTTTCTTGGTCCAGAAAGAGGGATTTTGCGCGGGCTCGGCTTCGATGCGGGTGACGGCGAAATCGGTTCCATCGACCCAGACTTTTCCGCGATAGAGATACTTGTTTTTCGTCTTGGGGAAAACGGCGAGGACGTATTGGCTGTCCTTATTTAAACGGGTGTCCGACGGTTCGAAGGCGACCAAAGCCATATCGTAATTTTCACGATTCAGTAGAGTCTTGGCGTGAACCCCTGGCTCGGCGGCTTCCTTTTCGCTCTCGAGCAAGCGCTTGAAGACGCGGTCGATGACGAGCCTGGAGCCAGATTGGGAGAGGATTTTGAAGTTCTTGGTGGAGGGGCTGTCGTAGGTGGCTTGGACGGTCATTTCGGCATCGCGATCACCGGGAAATCCGCGGTAAGCGAGACGGTAGACGCGGTTGCATTCGTAGTGGCGAAGGGCGTTGGCCCGCTCGCGATCCCTGGCGATGAGATTGTTGACCACTTGGTCGACCCGGAGCGGAGCGGTGGTGATGGAGGGAGGAATGGGGTCAGAATCTGCCGCGGTGGGAAGGGTGCCGAGAAAGACGAGCGTGAATATCAGGGAAAATCGCATTGTGTTATGCATGAAAGCCCGTATTCCCCTTGGAACGAAGTCCCTCCATTATCGTTGGCGGCAGCGAGGTTGGCTATCCGCCAGCAACCGCTTGTTGGATCCGACTGAGCAAAATCTCTCTGTCGCCGGTATTTTGGCCTAGCGGAGTTTGGCTGAAAAGATTTCGAATGAATATTTTCTACGACTTGCGAGAAGCGGACAACGGGCCGATAATTGCAATCCGACAATTGAGCGAGGAGCCCTCCCCCATGTGGACTCAGGACAGTGATCGGTCTGTTCAGTGGAACTGGATTGCGATTTTTTCTTACGCGGCGTCGCTGGTGGTGAGTTTGGCGATTTGGCGTGAGTTGTATGTGGCCGTGCAATTTCTGATGAAGTAGTTTGCTGAAAAGGCATCGGTTGCAGCCGCGTCACGCCCTCAGGGGCTAAAGCCCACTGAAAATGGCATTTATCGCAGCGGTAAACCGCTGCGCCACCCAAAACCAAACAAACCAAACCTAAAGCAAGACCAAAACCAAACCCAACCTAAGCAAAAGCAAACACAAAACCAAACCCAACCTGAGCAAAACCAAACACAAAACAAAACCAAACCAAACCCAAACCAGAAACAAGGCTGATGGCGGTCGTATTGGATTTAGTGGTCGTAGTGGAGCAGAGAGAAGACGTCGTATTCTGCCAGCTTCTCGCGGCCGTTGAGGAAGTCGAGTTCGACGACAAAGGCCATGCCGGCGATCTTCGCGCCGAGACGGCTAGCGAGGTCGGCGGTTGCTTTGGCGGTTCCTCCGGTGGCGAGCAGGTCGTCGACGATCAGAATTGTTTGCCCCGGGTTGATGGCGTCGCGGTGCACTTCGAGGGCGTTGCTGCCGTATTCGAGTTCGTAGCTGATCTTGAGAGTTTCGGCGGGAAGTTTTCCGGGCTTGCGGACGGGAACGAAGCCGGCATTCAGGCGGTAGGCTAGGGCGGGACCGAAAATGAATCCGCGAGCTTCCATGCCGAGGACGAGATCGATTTCTTTGCCAATGTAGTGTTCCGAGAGAGCGTCGATCAGGCGGGCGAATCCGACCCTGTCTTTGAGCAGGGTGGTGATGTCGTAGAACAAAATGCCCGGTTTGGGAAAGTCGGGCACCTCGCGGATGAGCAGTTTGAGGGCTTCGCAACTGGCGGGCTTGACGGGATTTTGCGTGGACGGGTCGGGTGTGGGGTTCTTGGACATGCTTGGGTATTAGGCTCCTCGAACTTGAAATGAAGTGAGTCCGGCGACGGGCTCGGCGTCGAATTCTTCGACGGCATCGACGCGGGCGGCGCGGGGACCCTCCTGCAGACGCGATCGCAATCCGCTCAGCTGATCGCGCGTTCCTATGGCCAGGACTTCAACGCTGGCGTCGGGATTGTTGCGCACCCACCCGGTAATTTTCAGGATGTGGGCTTCGCGCTCGACGAACCAACGAAAGCCGACGCCTTGCACGCGGCCGCGCACGAGGTAGCGACGAGCCTGGGAAGCAGGTTGATCTTTTGTGGAAGGCATCGTTTTGATTTCAGAGGTAAGAGGTCAGATTGCGGAGGTAAGAACTGTAAGGCTCTTTAACTTTTACAATCTGACCTCCGACTCTGACCTTCTCTACGCTCGCGACAGATAGGTGCCTTCCGCGGTGTCGACTTTGATTTTTTCGCCTTCGTTGATGAACGGAGGCACCTGCACGATGAGTCCGGTTTCGGTCTTGGCCGGCTTGGTGACGCTGGAGGCGGTCGCGCTCTTCAGTCCGGGCTCGACTTCCAGCACGGTGAGGATGACGGTTTGCGGCAACTCGATGCCAACGGCCTTGCCGTCGAAAAAATCGACTTTGATTTGCAAGTTCGGCGTGAGGTATTCCACGGCATCGCCGAGCGTCTCGCGGGTGAGGTGGGTTTGCTCGTAGTTCTCGGTGTTCATGAAGTAGTAGTCGTCGCCGTCGCTGTACAGGAACTCCATGCTTTCTTGGTCGACGATGACCTTCTCGATCGGGTCGGGAGAGCGAAAGCGTTCCACGAACATCGCGCCCGTGCGCAGGTTGCGCAGCTTGGCCTGGATGAAGGCGCGGAGATTGCCGGGAGTGCGGTGCTCGACACTGAACACGGAATGCAGGTCATCTTTGTGCTTGATGATCATGCCGGGACGGAGTTGGGTCGCTGGAATCGACATTGCTGGTTTACATCTCCTTACGCTGTGCTAGGAATGCTGGGCAGCTCGGCACATCCGGGTCCCCGGCTGCCCGCGAGGGACAAACGAGGTGGAGGTCGCCGGAGCTTCCGCCACATTTCGGATTAACAGCCTATTTTACACAGGGGAAGCGAGTTCTGGGAACAGCCGATGGCGGTGCGCCCGATCTACCTTAGGGGCGACGGACTATTCCCGGTGGATTCTGAGGGCTAGAATGTAGAGACGGGGATGCCCCCGCATGACAGGATTACGATTCGGGATTTTGATTTCGATAATGGAGGTTTTATGCGCATGGGAAAATATGAGAGTTCGGAAGGCAAGACAGGGACGGCGGTTACCTATCTGCTGATTGGGTTAGGGGTGGGAGCGGCGGTGGGCCTGTTGCTGGCGACGAAGTCGGGACGGCAGCTGCGAAAAGATTTGCGCCGGACCTACAACGATGCGCTGGAGACTGCTTCGGACTGGACGGAAGAGGCGAAAGACCGGTTGGAGGATGTAGTCGAAAAGGGCAGCGATCTGGCGGAGGAGCTGCGAAGCAAGGCGAAGCCGTTCAGTGATCTGTTGCGGCGGTCGTAAGCGATTTAGTTGGGAGAGTTCCTGGACGGGCGAGGCCGCCCGTCTCCACAGTTCCGTCCCAGGCGCGGTTCCCCGGCTCTGTGCCTACGCGGTTAGGGTTCGGGTTGAGTTTCTTCTTCGAGCTTGCGCTTCTTCTTGCGGACGCTGCGAATGACGACGCCGACGGAGACGCGGAAGTTATCCTGCTTCTTTTTTGCGAAGGTCGGAAACTGAGACTCAGTTTGGAAGTAATCGGCCTTGATGCGCAAAGCGAAGCGGGGATTGATTTTGTAGTCGAGGCCTCCGCCAGCGACCAGAACGCGGCCGGTTCCGACCTCGACATTGGTGCTGCCGCCGCCGGTGGCGAGACCTCGCGTGCCCCCGTGTCCGTAAAGAATTTCTCCGATTGGAGTCCAACGTTCATACTTGCGGCGGGCAAACTGTCCGCCAAACAGGACGTTGTATTCGCGCGTCTGCACGTCGAATGTCGGGTAGCCGCTGGGGCAGAAAATATTCGGGCAGGGTGGAAAGGGAGCGGGCGAACTGGTGGGAATTTTGGAGGTTCCGAAAAACTGGCCGCCTTCGATGAGGAAACCGAGCCAATGGGTTGCGTTCAGAGCGAGGGAGGCGTCCCATCCAGGCAATCCGGCCCAGTGACCAGCGTTGAAAAGTCCGGCCTCGGCGTAGGAGCCGCCGGCGAAGAACTCGAAGCGTGGATATTGGATCCCTGGCGCGACCGTATTTTTTTCCGCGGTAGCGGGAATGGGCGTGGCTTCCGGGACGGGTGTTTGCGACGGAGTCTGATCCGGTGGTGGGGCTGGCGTGGGGGCTTGCGCCCACGAGATCACGCACAGCGCGGCCACAGTGGCCAAAACTCCGAGGTATTTCCTCACGATTCCTCCTTCAAATGCAGCAGCCCGGTGCCATCGCAGCCCCAAAAAGGGCGTCCGAATTTAGGCGGGTTGCGGTATCGCTAAAGCGATAACCTGATACAAAACGTTAGCTGCTGGGCGAGCGACACCAAAAAAAAGCACTGGCTACTGGGTACTAGATACCGGTTTACCGAACACCGTGTTGTAGTGAAGCTCGATATCCCCGCAGATTCCCTGCTCGGGCGAGTAGACCACGCAGGTATCGAAGGGGCGCGAATAGACGTGCAAAGTCACAGCGCGCTGATTTGCGTCGCGCGGATTCACTACGCGGTGCACAGGCTCCCGCGGATCGACCGCGCAGGGATTTTCCGCCGACAACTCCACGGTGTTAGATGCGTGCAAGCGGCACTTCCCTGCCTCAAGGTCCTGAAATCCAAGGTGAAAATTCTCAACCAGCAGCTTTCCGATGGGCGCGGCCATCCAGCAGTTCTGGTCGCGATGATTGTGCACCGAACTGCACTGGCCTACATCCCAGCAGATGGCGAGGAGTTCGTAGAGCTCGGTCTTGTCGATGAGGTTGCGGGTGTAGTGCTGGCGGTCCCAGGTCAGATAGGGGGCGAGGCTGGCCTCGTCGACCGGCATTTGTTCGAGCAATGACCGGACTTGCTCAGTTTCGTCGAAAGCCGTTCGGGGAAGCGCACGCAGTTTCTCGACCAGCTTTCCAATGGCCACGCGTGGTGGTGCTGCGACTGGATTCATAGGCGTATCCGATTCAATGAGCTCGACAAACTATTGAGTATACCGTGTGCGAAGGCGGGAGCTTTAGGGACGGGCTGGAGTGCGAGGTAAATGGGCAGGGTAACGGCAGATTAGAGGCGCTCACCAAGGGCGCGCTCAATGACGTAGGTCGAAGGTCGCGGGCAGGAATGCCCGCGCCACACGAAGAGGCGATTGTACAATCGTCGGATAGAAACCATGGAATACAGACTGACGGAGAACGAGGTACGCGTGTTGGGATCGCTGGTGGAGAAAGACATCACCACGCCCGAATATTATCCCCTGTCGTTGAATGCACTGATGAACGCGTGCAACCAGAAGTCGAATCGTGATCCGGTGATGCAATTGGACGAAGACGCGGTACGGGACGCGCTTGAGGGGCTGCAACAGCAACGCATGGCGGGACCAGCGCGGGGTGCCGATAGCCGCGTGACCAAGTACGAGCAGCGTTTGCAGGAAGTATTCAACTTTACGCGCGCCGAGACGGCGGTTCTTTGCGTGTTGCTGCTGCGGGGGCCACAAACTCCTGGCGAGCTGCGGGGACGAACCGAGCGGTTACACCACTTCGAGACGCTGGATGACGTGCAGTCGGCGCTGCAAAAGTTGATGCAGCGGGATCCGGCGCTGGCGGTGGTGCTGCCGCGGCAGCCGGGCACGAAGGAATCGAGATACGCGCATTTGCTGGGCGGCGACGTGGTGGTTCCGGAGACGCCGCTGCACGTTAGCGGGCAAGTGGAGCGGAATTCGGGAGAGGCGGAGCGCATCGCGCGTCTCGAAGAGGAAGTGGCGGAATTGCGGCGGGAAGTCTCGGGAGTGAAGGATCAGTTGGAGAGATTTCGGAAGCAGTTTGAGTGAGGTGCGGTGCTGAAAAGACCGCCCTCAGCGCCTGAAGGCGCAATCAAAACTAGGTGCTATCGCAGCGCTGAAGCGCTGCGCCACCCAAAAGCAAAGTGATTTTTTCCGCAACCTGTGAACTTATGCTTGAAAGAGAACTTGTTGGCTTCCAAGAGAGCTTGTGGCTCCCAAGAGAGCTTGTGGCTCCCAAGAGAGCTTGTGGCTCCCAAGAGGACTTGTGGCTCCCAAGAGAACTTATGGCTTCCAAGAGAACTTATGGCTTCCAAGAGCGCTTGAAAGGGAGTTTCCCCACAGCCGCTGAACTTGTGCTCTTCCCTTTCGTCATCGAACATAGTTCGGGCGGCGCGAGATTTTCTGCAGCTAGAGCACGCGCTCCTGCGCGTAGCCTGCGGCGCCTAAGGCCGAGATGATTTCCGCGATGTGGTCGGGGCCGCGGGTTTCCATGGTGATTTCGATGGCGGTCTCGCCGAGTCCGACGCCATGGTAGGCGCGGTCGTAGTCGGTTTCGACGATGTTGGCGCGATGTTGGGCAAGGATCGAAGTGAGGCGATTGAGTGCGCCGGGATAGTCGGGGAGATGAACACGCAGGCGGACGAGGCGTCCGTCTTTGACGAGGCCGCGTTCGATGATGCGGGAGAGCAGGGTGACATCGATATTTCCACCGCAGACCAGGACCGCAATTTTTTTCCCCACCAGCGGCAACTTGCGATTGACCAGTGCCGCGACCGCAGCCGCACCGGCGCCTTCGGCCAGCGTTTTTTCGCGCTCCAGCAATAGAAGGATGGCGTTGGCAATCTCTTCTTCTTCAACGGTAACGATGTCATCCACGTACTTTTGCACGAGCGGGAGAGTGCGTTCGCCGGCGCGGCGTACGGCAATGCCGTCGGCGATGGTGGAGGCCGCGGCGAGGGTGACGGGCTTGCCTTCGGCGACGGCCACTTTCATTGAGGGGAGTCGCGATGGCTGCACTCCGAAAACCTGAATTTTGGGGTTCGACTCTTTCAGGGCGCAGGCGATGCCACCGATGAGACCGCCTCCGCCGATGGGCACGACCACGGCTTCGAGATCGGGATGCTGCTCGAGAAGTTCCAATCCGATGGTGCCCTGCCCGGCAATGACGGCATCGTCATCAAAGGCGTGAACGAGGGTGAGATGGTCGGCCGCGCTGCGGCGCAGCGATTCGTCGAAAGCTTCGTCGTAATTTGCGCCGTGCAGGATGACGTCGGCACCGTATCCGCGGGTGGCCGAAACTTTGATGAGAGGCGTGGTCAAGGGCATACAGATTTGAGCGCGTATACCGAGTTTACCGGCGTGATAGGCGAGGCCCTGAGCGTGATTTCCGGCTGAGGCCGCGATGACGCCTTGAGCGCGTTCTTCAGAGTTCAGCGAAAGTAGTTTGTTCAGGGCGCCACGCTCTTTGAAAGCACCGGTGCGCTGGAGGTTATCCAATTTCAAATAGACGGTGTTGGCGGTGGACTCAGAAAACGTCTCGGAACGGGCGCAGGGGGACAGGTAGATGGAGGGGCGAATGCGGGCCAACGCCGACTGAATGTCGTTTCGAGTGATCATTGAGGGACTGCCGCTACGGAATTCAAGGGTGGCAATATCTTACCTGAGTAAACCAAAGGAACCACTGAGTAACCGGATCAAGTACAGTTCGCGTAATGGACCTTTCGGACACTGACCCGGTCCTTTCGAAACCTATACACCACCGAAATGGGGCGTCAGAATAGGGTTTTAGAGGAGAACATCGCCTGGGACTGATGTCAACTATGACCGCTACTGTGCCCACTGCCCTCTCTGTTCCAAGAAAAACCGCGGCGCGCGTTGCACTGTTCGACTTGCCGGAGCCCTCGGGCCAACTGGTGACGGAGTGTTTTCGTCAGTTTGGGATCGAGACAACATCCATTGCGCGCGCGCAATCCGACCGGTTGCGGCGGGAAAAGTTCGAAGCGTGCGTGCTATCGCTGAAAGAAGATTCGGGCGGCATAATCGAAATGGCGCGCGCGTCGGCCTCGAACAGCCGGATAATTATTTACGGTCTGGGGGGAACAGCGCAGGATGCGATGCGGTATTCGAAATTGTGCATCAACGCCATATTTCACGAACCACTGGAACGGTCGGCGGCGATCAAACTGGTACGCTCGACGCAAAATCTGGTATTGCACGAATTCCGCCGTTACGTCCGGATACCCGTCATGACCGAGGTTGGGTTGGTGCTGAGCGATGGAGGCCGATTCACGGCCACCAGCCAGGAGATCAGTTCGGGAGGGATGTCTCTGAAGGGGAACCACATACCGGAACAAGGCAACCAGGTGGAAGTGTCGTTTTCGTTGCTGACCCTGCCGCGCGTATGGGTGCGAGGCGAGGTGACCTGGAAAAAACCGAATAAGACCTTTGGAGTTCGTTTTGATTCTACCGATGATCGCCGGCAACGTGTCAAGGAATGGATTGTGGCGCATCTGGAAGGATAGGCGTAGGGTTCTTGGCTGTTCTGAGCGCTGATGTCGTTTCAATTCTCTGCCCGGCTACAATGTCGGCGTGAGTTCTTCTTCCGGAGCTATTGAACCTGGGCCGCCCGCTGTTTCAGGAACTCGCGGATTCTCGCTGCGCGAGCGAGTTCTCTTGTGGCTCATCAGTTGGGCCGCCTATGCCGCGATTACGCTGATCGGCCCCACGCTGCGGTATTCCATCTCCTGGGAAGAAGCGCCTTCGCCCCCTGATGCGATCTACGAAATTCCCGTGATCTACTCTTTTTGGCATCGCGCGGTTTTTGCGGCCGCCTGGCTGTGGAGGAAGACCGGGATCGTGGTGATGGTGAGCCGCAGTTTTGATGGGGAGTACATTGCGCGGACCATTGAGAAGCTGGGTTTTGGGGTGGTGCGAGGATCGAGCAGCCGCGGTGGCGCTTCGGCGCTGCTTGGCCTGAAGAGCGAGTTGGAGAGCGGCGCGTCGGTGGCGTTCACGATCGATGGACCGCGCGGTCCGAAGTATGTGGCGAAGCCAGGGCCGGTACTTTTATCGCGTGCGAGCGCGAGGCCGATGGCGGCTTTCTATGTCGCGCTCAGCGATGCGTGGGTTTTGAAAACGTGGGACGCGTTGATGATTCCGAAACCATTTTCAAAGGCGCTGGTGCGTTTCAGCGCGAAGGTGCGCGTTCCGGGCAACGACGACGGCCGGCTGAGGGAGGAATTTCAGCGGCAACTGCAGTCGGCGTTGGAACGGGTTACTGCATTCGCGGAGGCACACGTTGCTGAAGTTGGATCGAAGGAGTTCCCGATCCTTGTTAAAAAAAAGGCGCGTGTTTGACGTGGTGTTGTTACCACGGGTAAATTTGCGGGACTGCTGTTTTTGTTCTTTCTCAATCTTTGGTTCGCGCATGATCGTAGGCCGGCGAAACGCTGGGCTATGGGAAGCGGGTGAGAATCCCGCGCTGCCGCGCAACTGTAAGCGAGGAAACCGCAACCGGTCACTGGGGATTACTAAGCCTTGGGAAGGCCGGTTGTAGTAGCCGAATGCCAAGTCAACGCTCGTAGGAGCGTGGCAGCATTCTTACTCGCGAAGCCAGGAGACCGGCGTGAACCGCCTACACAACCCTTTCGCGTGATAAAGGAGACGTGCATGCGCTTCGCCTGGGTTTTTGGCAGGATTTTTACTCTTCTGTTTTTTCTTATCTGCAGTGCTTCGGCAGAAATCAAGATTAAGGTTGTTGATCCGCAGGATGCGGCGGTTGCGGGCGCCCAGGTGCAATTGCTGGAGGCAGGTAAGTCCGCCCCCGCGGCGCTGCAGAACACGTCCGGTGAAGGCGTCGTTACATTTCGCGAAAAGCCATCGAGTTCTTATCGAGTCGTTGTGCTGGCGCCGGGCTTCGCCGAAGAGACCAGGGATCTATCGCCAAAGGACGACGCGGTCACTGTGAAACTGCGGTTGGCGACGGCGGCAGAAACCGTGGTGGTGACGGCGACACGCAATCCGGTTGCGAGTGAAGTAGCGGGCGCAGACGTTTCCACTTTGAGTGGTACGCAGTTAGAGAGTATGAATTCGGGGGCGGGCAATGATGCTCTACGATTTCTGCCGGGAGCCGTCATCAACACTTCGGGGCAACTGGGAGGACTCTCTTCGCTTTTCGTGCGCGGCGGAGATTCCACTTACAACAAAGTGATTGTCGATGGCGTGACTATCAACGAACCCGGTGGCACCTTTGATTTTGGGACGCTGCCGATGACGCAAGTGGATCGTGTGGAGTTTGTGCGGGGTGCGCAGAGCACGCTCTACGGATCGGATGCGATGACGAGTGTCGTCCAGATGTGGACGCGGACGGGAAGCACGCCCGTTCCCGAGCTACGCTTTGGCGCGGATGGCGGAAACTTCGGCACGGCGAATGGCTACGCGTCGCTCGCGGGAACGCACGGACGCTTCGACTACAACCTATTCGGCGACCAATTCAATACACACGGCCAGGGTATCAACGACTCCTACTCTGATTCGCTGCAGGGTGCGAATGTGGGAGCGGCGATCAACGATGAAGTTTCATTGCGGGTAAGGTTTCGGCATTCGAACAGTCACACGGGCATTCCGGGCGAGTGGGACTTCAACGGCGATCCGTTGCAGCCGCCTGATCCGAGCGAATGGTCGCAGTACAACAATCTGCTGGGGAGTGTGGAACTCGCGGTAGCCGAACCTTCCGGATGGCAACATCACTTCACCGGTTTTGACTACCTGTATCGGTACAACGAATTGAATTTGAATGGCGATCCCAACCGGATCGACGATTTTCAGTCGCATGAGGTTGACCGCATCAACCGTGTCGGATTCGAGTATCAGGGGGATTATTCGGAGCGGACATGGGCGCACACAACTTTTGGATATCGCATCGAGAATGAAAATGGTTTTGTGGGCGATGTGAACTATGGCCAGACGCACGGCCAGCGGCTGAATAATGATCTGTACGTTCAGCAGCAGGTCACGCTTGGCCGGCTAACTGCAATCGCCGGTGGACGCTTTGTCCATGACAGCGCTTTTGGAAGCACGGGCGTTCCGCGCGTTGCGCTCACGTTGTTGGCTCTGCGAGGCGGAGACACTTTTTCGGAAACACGCCTGCGTTTTTCGTACTCGACGGGGTTCAAAGAGCCGCGACTGGAGGAGACCTTTGCCGGGCCGCCCTATTCCGATCCGAACCCTGGACTCAAGCCGGAACGCGTCCGGGCGTTTGAAGCGGGGATCCAGCAGGAGTTGTACAGGGGGCGTTTTGCCGTCAGCGCAACTTATTTCAATAACCTGTTTCACGACCAGATCAATTATGAAGAGATCGATCTGATCAATTTTATCGGCGAGTATCTCAACGTCAACAAGGCGTTCGCGCAAGGAGCGGAGGTCGTATTTCAAGGTAAGGTGTGGAAGAGGTTCCTGTTGAATACTGCCTACACATATACCTCGACTGAGATTCTAGACAATCCTGCGCCGATCGACCCGCAATACAACCCGGGCATGCCGTTGTTGCGACGTCCGAAACACTCGGGCACGACCTTTCTCTCGTACGCGAGCACGAGATGGGGAGGAAATCTTGGGGGCAGCTTTGTGGGACGGCGTCCCGACGACGATTTTCTGGGTTTTAACATCGATCACGCGGCAGGCTACGCGCGGGTTGATCTCGGCGGATGGTATGCCATCAATTCACGAGTCACGGCTTACGCGAATATCGGAAACGCGCTCAACGCGCATTACAACGAGGTGGTGGGGTATCCGGCGCTGACGGCGAATTTCAGGGCGGGGTTTCGGTTTCGCATTGGCGGCGAGTAAGTGGATGCCCGGATGTAATGACGAAACTGCAGATCCCTAGCGTTGCTCGGGACGAAAATTCTTAATTTATTCTTGTGAACCGCGAAGGGAATAGAGGGCGCAGCGTCAGCGGCGGCTGCCGGCGGTCTCTTTGGAATCGATCTGTGGCTGTAGATCGTCGGTCGCAGCCGGTTTGCGGGGCGAGGCTGAGGTTCCGTTGTAACGGTGGCGTACTTCGTGGAGTTTTGCGACTTCGTTGGCTCCGAGTGGCTGTTCGTTGCCGAGAAGATGGGTGACGAGCGCGATCTTGGCGAAATGCTCGACGGTTTCCATGCGCATGTAGGCGCTCTCGAGCGACGAGCCGAAGGTGACGACTCCGTGATTCGCCATGAGGATGGCGTCGTGACCGGGGATCAGGGGCTCGAGGGCGTCGGTAAGTTCCGGCGTGCCGGGAGTGCCGTAGCGAGCGAGAGGGATGGAGCCGAGGCCGACGACCACTTCGCACACGAGGGGACGGTTCAAGTCGTAGCCGGAGGCGGCAAAGCCGGTAGCTGTCGGCGGATGTGCGTGAACAATGCCGCAAACATCCGGGCGCAGGCGATAAATCAGCAGGTGCATGCCGATTTCGCTGGAGACACGACGCTTGCCGGCGATGCGCTTACCGTCCATGTCAACGATAACCATGTCGGAGGCGCGCATGCGGCCTTTGCTGATACACGTAGGTGTGACGAGCAAGCGTTCATCGTCGAGGCGGACGGAGAGATTGCCGTCGGTAGCCGCGACAAAACCGTTTTGATGCAGCAGGCGCCCGAACTGCACGATCTCGAGACGATGCTGACGGTCGCTGGACATTCGAACTCCGGGCACTCCTGCGAAACTCCTGCGCCGTCATGGTACAGCACGCCTCCGAAACCTTACAACCACTACTTGGGTCAAGTTATGTAAATAGTTAAAGACAAATTCTGCCAAAACGACCTTGGGACCGGGAGCGATGGCGGAAACCCTATAATCTCCCAGATGCTGGTTTCAGAGTTTCACTACGATCTGCCGGCGAAACTGATCGCCCAGCAGCCACTGCGGGATCGGGCGGGGTCGCGCCTGCTACACCTGCACGGGGCGAGTCCGGATGGGGAGCCGGGAAGTTGGAAAGACCGCAATTTCCACGAATTTCCCGAGTTGCTGCGGGCGGACGATCTGCTGGTGCTGAACAACACGCGAGTGTTTCCAGCGCGGCTGTATGGGGTTCGGAAAGGGGAGCGAGTGCTGCATGTAAGCGGGCACAATCCAGCGTCTGGCGATTTTCGTGGTCGGGCGGAGGTGCTGTTGACCCGGCAGGTCTCGGCCGATCCGAATGAATGGGAGTGCCTGGTGAAGCCGGGCCGGAAGATCGGAGTGGGGGAGAAACTCTACTTTGGCTCTGACTCGCAAGGTAGCTCTACACGGGCTTTTTCCTCGGGGCTGCCCAATGATCGTCAACCCGAACTGGAAGCTGAGGTGATGGAGCGAGGGAGCTTTGGCGAGAGGCGTATACGGTTTGCTCCAGTTGACGACTTTTTCGCGCGTGTCGAGCGGATTGGGCGGGTGCCGCTGCCTCCTTACATAAGGCGGGAGAATGCTCGGGGCTGCGCGCTGGACGGTGGCGAAGGAGGGGAGAACGACGATGGCAGCCGCGTTCAGGACGACGATAAAGAGCGCTACCAGACGGTTTACGCGCGGCCTCGAGGGTCGGTGGCGGCTCCGACTGCCGGGCTGCATTTTACTCCGGAGATTCTGGAGCGGATTCGCGCGCGCGGGATCGAGATTGCGGAGATTACGCTGCATGTCGGGCTGGGGACGTTCCAGCCGGTGCGGGTGGAAAAAGTCGAAGAGCACACACTGCATCGCGAGTGGTATGAGATTTCGGAAAAGGCTGCGGCTGCCATCAACCGGGCGAAGGCGGAGGGACGGCGCGTGGTTGCGGTGGGCACGACGACGGTTCGAACGCTGGAGTTTGCAGCGAAAGTGTTTGCGGAGAAGCAGGGCTCTGATGAGGCGCGCGTGGAGGCGGGACAAGGGGATGCTGACATCTTTATATATCCCGGCTATCGGTTTCGGATGGTGGATGCGCTGCTGACAAATTTTCATCTGCCGCAATCGACGCTGCTGATACTGGTTTGTGCGCTGGGCGGGAAAGAGCTCGTGATGAGGGGCTACGAGCACGCGGTCGAATCAGGCTATCGATTTCATTCGTACGGAGATTGCATGTTGGTGGAGTAGTTATTTTCGGCTGCTAGGATGGCTTATGCGTGGTTTGTGGATCGGGGCTCGGCGCGTGGGATCGGGAGTCGCGCCGGCGATTGCTGTTGTCTTGGGCTTCGTTTTCTTGAGCCTGGTTTTTTCGTCTTTGTCTTCAATACTGATCTTGAAAGCCGAGGCGCAGAACCAGACGGCGACTGCGACAAAGCCGGCGGCGAAGGCCGCGACTCCGAGTGATGATCCGCAACTCTACCGCAACGCGGCGTTGGCTTTCCGATATCAGGTCCCTTTTGGGTGGGTGGATCGAACGAAGGAGATGGCGGAAGGAGACGAGACGGGCAAGTCGGCGGTTCTGCTGGCGGTGTTTGAGCGTCCGCCGGAGTCGACGGGAGACACGGTCAATTCTGCGGTTGTGATTGCAAGCGAGAGCGTGAGCAGCTTTCCTGGGCTGAAGAAAGCCGAGGACTATCTCGGGCCGCTAAGCGAACTGGCGGCGTCCAAGGGGATGAAGCCGGTGGGGGAGCCGTATGCGCTGGAAGTCGAATCGCGGGAACTGCTGCGCGCGGATTTCAGCAAACAGCTCAACGACAAAGTTACGATGCGGCAATGCACGCTGGTCCTGCTGACGAAAGGGCAGATCGTCTCGTTCACTTTTATCGCGGCGGGAGAAGACGAGTTGGATGACATTATGGACGGGCTGCATTTTGGTGGGGCGAAGGCGGTCGCACACTAGGATTGGACCGATATCGGGCGAGAAAAACTGCGGCTGAGTTTGAGTCGAGGGAGTTCGCGATTCCAACACGAACCCTCGGCGATCGGATCATGAGGGGATGGAGCTTCCACTTCAAAATGCTCTCCCTAAGCGCAACAAAAGGCGCAATTTGTGCTCTTGATTCCGGCTCAAAATGCCGCTGATTTGTGTTAAAATAACTACAGCTCAGGTGAGACCTAACTAGCCGAAATTTCAATAAGTTGAGCTCACCTCGGCACTCCCGGAATCGTCCCTCCAGCCAGGTACCCGATCCGGCTTTTCTCCACGGAGCAGAATGGCCACAAAAGAATTGCAAGCCGAACTCGCAGACGCGAAAAGCGTTGATGCGAAGAACAAGAATGGCAAGCCCAACGGCGATTACACTGCCGACTCCATCAAGGTGTTGGGTGGCATGGAAGCGGTGCGTAAACGTCCCGCCATGTACATCGGTTCGACCGGAGAGTTGGGGCTGCATCACCTCGTCTACGAAGTGGTGGATAACTCGGTGGACGAAGCGCTCGCGGGACACGCGGATAAGATCGACGTTACGATCCATCTCGATAACTCGATCACGGTGATCGACAACGGGCGTGGGATTCCTGTAGACAACATGGATATTGACGGCGAGAAGATTCCCGCCGCTCAAGTAGTCATGACCACGCTGCACGCGGGCGGTAAGTTCGACAGCAACTCTTACAAAGTTTCCGGTGGATTGCACGGTGTGGGCGTGAGTTGCGTGAACGCGCTGAGCGAAGAATTGGATTTGGAAATCTGGCGCGACGGTTTCACGTGGGAGCAGACGTACTCCGAAGGCGTGCCGACCAGCAAGCTGAAGAAAGCGGGAGCTACGAAGAAGCGCGGGACCAAAGTTCACTTTGTGCCGGACAAGACGATTTTTACGGCGACGGTCGAATACAACTTCGACACGCTGTCGCAGCGCTTGCGCGAACTCGCGTTCCTTAACAAGGGACTGGTCATAACGCTGACCGACGAACGGCATACGGATTCGAAGACCAACGAAGCCAAGCATACCGAGTTCAAATACAACGGCGGCATTGCGGAGTTCATTAAGCATTTGAATCGCGGGAAGCAGACGCTGCACGACAAGCCGATCTACATGGAGGCCGATAAGGATCAGGTCCACATCGAAATCGGGATGCAGTACAACGATGCGTATTCGGAAACTGTTTTTAGTTTTGCCAACAACATCAACACCATTGATGGCGGCACGCATCTTTCCGGTTTCCGCACATCACTGACCCGCACCATCAATTACGCGGGGCAACAGATGGGGTTGTTTAAAGACGTTAAGGAAAATCTGAGCGGAGACGATGTTCGCGAAGGTTTGGTCGCGGTGATCAGCGTGAAGCTGCCGCAGCCGCAGTTTGAAGGACAGACGAAGGGGAAATTGAACTCCGACATCGCCGGCACGGTACAAGCCGTGGTGAACGAGAAGCTGGGAGCATTCTTCGAGCAGAACACAGCGGTCGCCCGCAAGATCATCAACAAAGCAATCGACGCTGCGCGGGCCCGAGAAGCTGCCCGCAAAGCGCGGGACCTGACTCGCCGCAAAGGCGCGCTTGACGGCGGAGGATTGCCAGGGAAACTGGCTGACTGTTCCGAGCGCGATCCGAACCGCTGCGAGTTGTTTCTGGTCGAAGGTGAATCGGCAGGCGGTACCGCCAAGCAGGGCCGGGACCGGCGTTTCCAGGCGATTCTGCCGCTCAAAGGAAAAATTCTGAACGTAGAGAAGGCGCGCTACGACAAGATGCTGGCGCACGAAGAAATCCGCGCCATGATCACTGCGCTCGGCACGGGCATTTCGAAAGAGGATTTCGATCCTACGAAGGTTCGCTACGGCAAGATCATTTTGATGACGGACGCCGACGTGGACGGATCGCACATCCGAACACTTCTGCTGACATTCTTTTTCCGGCACATGCAGGAGTTGATCAAGCGCAGCAATGTGTATATCGCGCAGCCGCCGCTGTTCGGAATCAAGAAGGGCAAGACGCACCAGTACATCAAGAACGAACATGATTTCGTAAAGGTGATGGTGAAGCGCGCTTCCGAGGGGCTGACGGTTCGTTATGGAGAAGGTGCCGCCAAGATTGAAGGCGCGGCGCTAACCAAGTTCATTACGGTGCTGAATGAGTATCTCGGATTTCTAGACCGGCTGAACAAGCGTATCCGGGCGGAAGAGATCACTTCTTTGTTGCCGAAGCTCGACTTGGCGAAGCGCGCCGATTTTGAGGGCGACAAGAAAACTCCGCCGAAGAAAATCGAGAAACTGGAAAAGGAACTCAAACGGCTGCAAAAAGATTTGAAGCTGAAAAGCGTGGAGAGCCGGTTCGACGAAGAACACAATCTGTGGGCAGTCCACTTTGTGAACTCGCAAGGAGCGGAGCACGTCATCAACTGGGAACTGGCGTCGAGTCCCGAATGCCGGCAGTTGCTGGCGAAGTTCAAGCAGATTGAACAGTATCTTGAGCCGCCGTTTGTGGTGGAGAGCCTGCCCAGAGCGGCTAAGCCAGCAGCGAGCGCAGCCGATAAAGACAAGAACGACGAAGAGGAAGAAGCAGGCGAAAACGGTGAAGAGGCGGACGAGAACCTGAGCGCTGCTGAAAAGGAAGAGGCGGAGAAGGCGCAGAAGAAATCAGGCAAGCCCACGCGGCGCGGTAAGGAACCGGAGATTGTCGAGAAAAACACCGCTCGCGAACTCTTCGACTATGTTCTGAACGAAGGCCGCAAGGAGTACATCGTCCAGCGCTACAAAGGCCTGGGCGAAATGACGGCAGAACAGCTCTGGGAAACGACGATGGATCCGGAGCGGCGAACGCTGCTGCAAGTGAGGCTCGAAGACATCGCTGAGTGTGAGACGATCTTCACCACGCTCATGGGCGAAGATGTGGAAGCGCGGCGAAAGTTTATCGAAGACAACGCGCTGGACGTGAAAAATCTGGATATCTAGTTTGTGCCGGCGGGCTCCAATGCCCGCCGATTTTTCTCGTGTGGGCCTGGTTCGCGAATCTTGAATCGCTGTATTCCCTCTGTGGATGGAGGTAGTCATGCGAATACTTCGAGGAATGCCTCGATTCCTGTGCGCCGCCTTATTCCTGTTAACCTGCTGTTCGCTCTCAGCGCAAAGCGCCCCAGCCCAAAATGAACACAGCCGCATTCGAAATATTGTCCTGGTTCACGGCGCCTGGGCTGATGGTTCCGGATGGAAAGGCGTCTACGACATTCTCGTCAAAGATGGCTTCAACGTCAGCATCGTCCAAGAGCCGGAGACGTCGTTCAAAGAAGACGTGGCCGCGACCAAGCGCGTGCTCGCGCTGCAGGAAGGGCCGTGCATTCTTGTCGCTCACAGCTACGGCGGCGCGGTAATTACGGAAGCCGGGTCGCATCCGTCGGTCGCGGGGTTGGTATACATCGCGGCGCACATGCCAGATGCCGGAGAGAACGAGGCGGACGACGGCAAACGATTCCCGAGCGACCTCAGCAAATCGAATGCGATCAAAAAGACGGCGGACGGTTTCACTTACCTCGATCCGGCGCAGTTTCACGAATACTTCGCGGCCGATCTGTCGGCTGAGCAGGCCGCGTTTATGGCGAGGTCGCAAGTGATGAATTTCGCCGAAAATTTCAAAGCCGTCATCAGCACGGCTGCGTGGAGAAGCAAGCCCAGTTGGATGTTGGTGGCGGGAGCCGACAGAACGATCAATCCCGATCTCGAACGGTGGTATGCTGCGCGAGCGAAGAGCCACAAGGTCGAAGTCGCCGGCGCGAGTCACTCGGTCTACGTCTCACGGCCGAAGGAAGTTGCAGCTCTGATCGAAGAAGCCGCGTCGCAAGCGCGGTAGGGAAAAATGAAGGATTTCGAGTTGTCCGGTCCAGCTCAAGAGCGGGCGGGATCGTAGCGGATCTCGGGATACATTCGGCTGAATAAGAAGCACAGCGCTGCGATCAGCGCGAAAACAAGGTAGCTTCCTTCAGGGCCGACGGAGCCGCCCGTCAGCCAAACCGGACCGTGCAGGCTGGATTTGAGCAGATGGCCGGGAAGAAGCGTGCCGCTGTCGGGGACGGAGTAGAGGAAACTTTCTCCCCAATCCCAGGCCATGTGGAAACCAATACCCCACCACAAATTGCCGGTCCGGCGCAGGGTGAGGCATAGGAAGAAGCCAATCAGTCCGGCAGCGACCAGGCCGGACTTAGCCTCGCCGGGATTGTTGCCGTGCATGAGGCCGAATGTGAGCGAAAGAAAAATAGCGGCAGGCCAGAAATTAAATCCGCGAGTGAGCACCCACTGCGAGTAGCCGCGCAAGAGGAACTCTTCGAAGAATCCGGTGAAGAGAAAAAAGAGGGCGTAATAGGCAGCGAATTTCCAGATGCGCGTGCCGTGCAGGGCCAGAGTGCCAAAGTAGAAGGATCCGGTGGCGCGGAGAACCAGCATCAAAACAGTCAGCGCAGCGAGTCCCCAAAGTGCGCCGACCCAGAAGTTGCGGCCGAAGGCGGGACGCGAGGGCAGTCCGAAGCTGGCAAACGCCTGTTGTTCGATGCGGACCATGACGAAGGCTGGCAGGATGGCGGCGAGGGCCATGCTGGCCTCGACGATCAGACGCCACCAGAGGGCATTCGGACGGGTGTGGAGCGCGGTCAGCAACCAGCCTTCGATCGTAAAAACGAAAAACGCCATGACGAGATACAGAAGCCATTTGGGGAACGCGTAGATTCCGTCGGCACCTATGAAGGTCTCGCGAAACCGAGATTTCTGAGCAAGGCTGGTTGTGGGCATGTGCGGCTGCGATGACGGCGCCGGCTGGGGTGAATCCGAAGTGTCAGGTGGGATTGCGGCGGCCGCCATCACTGGCGGTTGCGGTTCTTCGGAAGTTGGGGATAGCGGTTTGTTATCCATCCTCGTCTCGGACATGGTAAAACACTCGGTCCACCTTGTAGTCTGAATGTTGCGCCGATTTTTCCATTCCGAGGAATTTCGCAGGCCGCAATTCATGGCGGCGGGGCTGCTGCTGATCTATCTCTTGCAGTGTCTGTGGCTGGTGCGAGCGCAAACGCTGCAGGCGTCCGTGCCGGAATCGGACCAGGCCTTGCGCATCTACGCAGGGCTGGAGCAGTGGAAGGGTGGCCCGATCGCGGGCACGCCAGAAGCGCTGCGGTCGGAAGCGGCAACGGGCGTGCCTTCAGCGGGGCGCGCCGGGCATCTGCGGGTGCGGGACGGATACGATCAGGACCGCTCGCCACTCTACTATCTGGTGGCGGCGGCGCCGCTACTCGTGCGCCCGGCATCGTGGCTGCCTGCAACGATGCTGCCGCTGGTTTCCGTGACGCCGTATTTGTTCTTCGGCGTGATGCTGGGAGCTTCGCTGTGGTATGTGGCGCGGCGACTTTATGGCAACGCGGGAGGATACATCGCGCTGGGACTTTACTGCTTTTCGCCCGGCATGATTGTGAACGTGGCGGGCACGCAAAGCCTGGGCGAGATGGGTGCGGTTTGGGGAGCGTTTGGAACCGTGTTCACTGCGATTGCGGTCGCCCACACGCTGTATGCTCCACGCGAAGTGGTGCTTTGGAACTGGCGACGAACGATGCTGTTGGGATTGTCGCTTGCGTTGGCGGCAGGCGATCAGTTTTCGCTGGGAGTGCTGGCGGTGGTGATATTGCCGCTGATGTTCTGGGTGGCGCCGGTGCGTCCGCGCGCGGTCGTGGCCATCTGGCTGGCGGCGTTGGCGGTTGGGACGGTGCTGGTGTGGGCCGCTTACTTTTTTGAACCAGCTTGGTTTTGGCAGGGCATGCGGCACGGGCTCTGGATCGACTTTGAGCCGTCTGCTTTTGGGTTGCTGATTTCGTATCGGAATCTCGCCGTGATTTTTGCGGGCAGCCCTCCGCTGATGATTGCGCTCCCAGTGACACTGCTCGTCTATACGGGGTGGAAACGAACACGATATTTCGGAAACACGGCTCCGCTGATGATTGCGGCACTGCTGCTGGTGTTGGGGATGGGGGCTCCGACTTTTACGGGGCAGGGGTTTCATCTGACGGCGCTGGTTTTTCTTTTTGTTTTCGTCAGCGGAGTATTGGCCGATCTGTTGGAAACTGCGAACGGTGCGTTCGTGGCGGCGGGGGTCTGCGGGTTGATTGGGACGTCGGCGATCTTGAATCTGGTGCGGCTATGGCGCGCTTGAACGCGGTCGAGCACGGCTGGTTTCGGGAAATCCGTTGTTAAAATAAAAGTTCAGGAAACGAGCGAAACTGAGCAAGGATTGATAATGACTGAAGCGACTCCGGGAGCAAAAACAATTTACGTAACCCGCACGGGCCTACCTTTGAGCTTCAAACTGGAATGGCCTTTTCGGCACGCAACCTCGGGTGCGGATTTTGAGGTGCTGCACACGGTGATCACGCTGGAGAATTCAGAGGGCCTGCGCGCGCTGGTCGCGGTCAATCTTTCCGCGACGTTGCGGGAGGTCTTGCCATCGCTGGAGGCGAAGGATACAGAGGGTCCGGTGATCAACGCCCTGCGCAAGGAAGTGGATCATAAGCAGACGGAGTTTGTGAAATCGGGAAAGCTGGTACCGTTGCCATTTTCGAGCCGCCATTACAGCTTCAAACTCAACAAGTGGACGTTCGGCAAGGCGAACGACGAAGAAATTGCGGCGCAGATCTTACGCAAGGTGTATTGGCAAGCGCGTCTTGTAGGCGGAGAGGTCTGGCTGGCCGATCCGACGGAGGCGCTTTATCTCGATACGCCTGTCGATCATCTGCTCGAAATCGCCAGCGGACTGGCGCAAAAGGGGTTCTTCACGATGGCGCGGCGCTATGCCACGGCTCTTCCGGCATTGATGGAGCAGAAAGAGCGGTTTGACTCAGAGATGGCGGGCTCGCTTCGAGAACTTGAGGAAAAGCACGCGTTTGAACGGGGATAGATGCTGAGAGGGTAGACCTCAGCGGCTAAAGCCGGCATTGAAATGAAACATCCGTCGCAACGGTGAACCGCTGCGCCACAAAACTCAAGGCTGGAACGGTAAACCGCCGCCCACCCAAAAGCAAAAACCAAAACCGGTAAACCTGCGCTATCCAAGTTGATTACCGAGCGGCGAACCGGTCTGAGACGGGGCAAGCCCCGTCTCTACTTGAATTGCAGCCGGTGACTTGAACTCGAGCGGGGACGTGAACTACAGCGAGGGATTGGGTCGCGGCGGGGCTACCAGACGCGGCAGGCGTTTTCGCGCACCATGGGCTGGCCGGGCTTGCAATGGAACGCGGCGCTAAATTCCTTCATATTCGAGATTACCCCGTTCGCCCGATACTTCTCGGGCGAATGCGGATCCACCGTGGCGCGCAGCCTCTTCGTCTCATCGCGCTCGTTGGTGCACCAACTCTGTCCGTAGGCGACGAAGAAACGCTGCTCGGGAGTTAGATCATCCAGCGGCTCGAGCTTTTGATTCTTCGTATCTTCTTTCCAGGCTAGATAGGCCAAGAGCGTTCCGCCCAGGTCGGCGAGATCTTCTCCGTTGGTGAGTTTGCCGTTAATTTTGATGTCGTCGATGATGGTGTATCCGGAGTACTGGTCGACGACGCATTGCGCGCGCTGGTCGAACTCCTTGCGGTCGGCTTCCGTCCACCAATTGCGTAGGTTGCCCTGGGCATCGAACTGGCTTCCCTCGTCGTCGAAGGCGTGAGTCAGTTCATGTCCCATGGTGGCGCCGGTGTCGCCGTAGTTGGGCGCGGCGTCGGAGGTGGCGCTGAACAAGGGAGGCTGAAGAATTCCCGCCGGGAAATTAATGTCATTTTTTTGAGGATCGTAGTAGGCGTTCACGGTGGGAGGCGTCATTCCCCACTCTTTGCGGTCGACTGGTTTGCCAATCTTCGCGAGCCAGCGATGGAACTCGAACCAGGAGGCGCGTTCGGAGTTTCCGATTTCGTCTCCGCGAACGATCTGCAAGGAACTGTAGTCGCGCCAGGTGTCGGGATAGCCGATTTTGTTGGCGATGGCGTGAAGTTTGGCCAGAGCTTGTTCTTTAGTCGTTGCTCCCATCCAGGGCAGAGCCTGAATTTCGGATTGCATGGATGCTTCGACTTCCTGCACGATCTTTAACGCGGCTTGCTTGGCTTCAGGGCTGAAATATTTGTCAACGTAGGCCTGGCCGAGGGCTTCTCCAAGATCGTTATCCACATCATTTGTGCAGCGCTTCCAGCGCGGAGGAAGCTCCTGCTGGCCGCGGAGAGTCTTGCCGTAAAAGCTAAAATTCTCTTTGACAAAAGCGGAAGAGAGATCGGCCGCCGCATCGTGGGCGGCGTGCCAGCGCAAGTAGGTTTTCCAGCCGGCTAAAGGCTCGTTCTTGATCTCTTGGCTGAGGGCGCGGAAATAATCGGGAGTGACCACATTGAGCGAGGTAAGCGACGCGACGCCAGTGGTCGTAAAGTAAGCACTCCAGTCGAAGGTGGGAGCCAGGGCCTGCAGTTCTTGCACGGTCATCTTGTGATAGAGCTTCGGGGGATCGCGCCGTTCGACGCGGGTCATCTGCGTTTTGGCCAGCGCGGTTTCGATGCGCATCACCGTGGCTGCTTCGGCGGCCGCAAGGGCCGGCTTGTCACCCAACAGCTCTAACATTCTGGCCACGTGCGCGACGTAAGCTTTTCGCAATTCTTCGGACTTGGGATCGTCCTTGAGATAGTAATCGCGATCCGGCAGACCGAGTCCGCCCTGGTCGGCTTCGGCGATGACCTGCGTGGAATCTTTAAAATCTTGATTGGAACGAAAGGTGAAGAGAGTTCCTCCGCCCTCGAGCGATGGTGGAAAGTCGGTGGAGGCGATGTACTTCGCCAGATCCTGCTTCGACCCTAAACGCTCGATCCGCGCGAGCTGCGGCAGCAGAGGTTGTTTTCCAAGTTTGTCGATTGCGGCCTCGTCCATGCACGACGCGTAGTAATCGCCAATCTTTTGCGTCGCGACTGGGGCCGATGCGTTGGGCACAGCACTCGCCTTCGAAGCGGCGTCCAGAATTGATCTCAATTGCCCGCGGTTTTCGTCCTCAAGCTTGCCGTAGGTGCTCCAACTGGACTGATCGGGAGGGATGGGATTGTTCTTGATCCAACCGCCGCATGAATATGTGTAGAAGTCGGTGCAGGGGTCAATCGTACGATCCATATCGGAAACATCGAGGACGGGTTGGGATGGAAGATGTTGGGCGCATGTGGGCAGCGCGAACGAAAGGACGACGATAACGATGGCGTAGATTTTGCAGGTCATAGAATTCGGAACCGGGATTGCATGATTAGACTACCGCTTCATTTGAAGGTTATCCAGAGAAGACCCGCAGCGATGCGAGCACGGCTGCGCTGCGCTACGTGTCGGTGGCGATGTGACAGACCCTGCCTACAATGTGGTCCCCAGGCTTTTCACCGTCGGCTAGCGTGATCACATCAATCGGATGGGCCAAATTGTGGGGACGCAGCATCAGCTGATGGCCGAGGGCTTCGACGTAACCTATTTTGCAAGATCCGTCCTTGCGAATGGCGTATATGTTGGCCTCTGTCTTACGATAGGGGGCGAGCGAATTGTAGTGGCGGTCGAGAAGCAAGATTGCGCCCGGCGCTGTGCGGGGATACATGCTCATTCCCTCGAGAGTGTCTGCTTTGATGGCCACGAAGCGTTCCCACGCGCTGCGATCTCCTTCGGATTCCGGCTTCAGGCGCTTCAAGAAGCTTTTCTTGAACTTGAGCACGTCTTTGACATGCATAGTCATGATCACACCTTCGCAGGCGGCGATATGGGAGTCGGCGAGGGCTACGTTCTCGAATTCATCGGTGTTTGGCGGGAGGACGGAAGCACGCTTGTTGACCTCTCCGGGGTCGATGAGGTCAAGAACAGAGAGCCGCTGGACACTCAAGACCTTATCCATGCCCTCCAGGCTCAATCCCCGTTTGCGGTTAAGGAAGTTTGAGATATGGGCTTGTTTGAATCCGGCTTGCTCCGCCAGTTGCAATCCGGTGAGTTCACCGGCCTCGATCCTTTGCCAAAGGACGTTGCGGAGATTCTCTTGCAGCATGCGAAATTTCATGGATCTAAGTGTAGCATAAGACAATAGCTTCTAGATATTCTTTTTTACACTTTCTTACCTTGGAAGCGAATATACATCTTGACTTAAGAAACTGTGGGCGATAGCATCGGACAATTATAGACTCCGGGTGGACTTACTCCGCAGGAAAGGCAATCCGTTATGACAGAGATGCAGTTATGCGAGAACGAAGAAAGAAGCTTTGGGGAGTTTCGTCGCAAAGTAAGGTCGGCGGAGGTGCTTTCTGCTGCGACTCAGCGACTCTTACAGACGATTCGCTTCTCTGGGCGCTTGAGTGTAGTCGTGCAAAACGGTCGTGTTCTCAAGTGTGGATACGAGGAGGGTTATTTCCGGAGGCGGGAATCAAGACTGACGGCAATTGGACAGTGATCGTAAATTACTAACTAAATAAAAGAACAGGTCATCGTAAACAAACGCGCCCTGTGCCGAAAGATCGGCACCAGGGCTTTTTTATTTCTCAAATTCATAACTCGAGGAAAAGAGGCAAACATGAACGTCATAAACGAGATGCAAGGTGGTGAGATTTTAGTGGAACTAAAATATTGCGAACGTTGCGGTGGATTATGGTTGCGGCCAGAGGGCACCAGCGGAGTGTTTTGCGCTAGTTGCCACACGATACTGGAGGCGATGCCGGACCCCGACGAAATACCAGCACTCAGGCCGACGGGCCGTCGCAGAGCGCGGCTGCCCGAGGGCGCCAAGCTCGGGACGCTTAGAACTTCGTCTCAAGTGGACGAGTTACAGGGAGTGGCTGCGACGGAGGTGCGGGCATGAATGACGGACAAATGAAGGAGCAACGATCGCAGACGTTCATGGGGCAGGCGGAACTACCGCCGTCGGTGCTTTACACGAAGACTGAGATGGAGTTATGGCCCTATCGCAGGCGCACGGTGGCATTACTACGACGCTACGCGCGGGCGTCCGTCGAAATAGGGAGGATACCCGCGCTTTTGGGGAGAGAGTTTTTCAGGACCCGGGTAACTTCATACACAATGAGAAACTTTGAGGACGTCGTAATCTTCGTCGCCGACATGGAGAAGGCGCTCGAAGGGTTAGGTGGCTTGGAACAAAAGCTACTGGCGATGAATATTCTGGAGGAATATACAATTCCGGAAGTATCTCGTCTGCTGGGTTGTAACCAGAGGGCGGTTGAGCGAACCCTTCAGAATGGATTAGATCGACTCTCAGAGCTTCTATTAGAAGGGGGGATTTTGGAGGAGGTGGAGATTGCGAAAAGCTGTCAAGAGGGTAAAAATTACAAATCGGGGATAAGTGGTTCAAAGGAAAGGAAAAATAAAGTTGGGAAATTTGTCGGTACACCCCCCTCTGATTTGATATCCTAAACTTAAGAGTCGAGAAAAATAAAAACTCTGAAAAGGGCGCGAGGCGATCGCGCCCTTTTTCTTTGGGCAGCGGGGGAGGGAAACGGTAACGTAGAATCAGAATCATCCCTCCGCTGGAGAGTACGGGCGGACGGCAGGGACGGGAAACGGGACGCAGCATGGATATGAGTTGGGTGACCGAACGCATCGCGCTGGGCGGCGGGATCTGGAACGACCGAAACATGGCCGAACTGGCGGAGGCAGGGATCACCCATGTGGTCAACATGCAGATCGAGTTTGACGACCGACCGCTGGCCGAGCGGCATGGGGTGGATGTGTTGTGGAATCCGACGGACGATGATTTTTTGCCGAAGCCGCCGGAGCTATTGAAGCGCGGGGTCGATTTTGCGGTGAAGGCGCTGGAAGATGAGAATGCGCGGCTGTATGTGCATTGTGCCGCAGGAGTTCACCGGGCGCCGATGATGACCCTGGCGGTGTTGTGCGCGATGGAATGGGAAATTGAGGCGGCGATGGTATTGATCGAGACGCGGCGTCCGGTGGTTGATTTCGCGGACGTTTACGTGGAGAGTGTGCGGCGATTTCTGGAAGCGCGTCCGGCGCGCGACGGATTCGAGAGTTCGAGTTAACGATTAGAATTCGATTAAACAATTCATGAACAGCGTGCCGCTCGATCGAGCGGCTTTCTTATTGGCCCGAGGCAGAGGCGTGCGGCCTAAGAGGAGAAAACGAGATATGCCCAGATCTTTCGCGGTGAAAGGCAAGGACTTCCCGGCATTGGCTGAGTTGACAATGGCGATGATTTGTTTGCTGTTACTGTCGCTGACATTGACGACGGCGGCCGAGGCGCAGGGCTCGCCCGCGCTCACGACAATCAGCGACACGATCTACCGGGCGGACGGGAGCGCCGCTTCGGGGACGGTGTTGATATCGTGGCCGTCGTTTCAGACTGCGGAGGGAGACGCGGTAGCTGCAGGAAATCTGAGTGTGACGATCGGACCCGCGGGAGCTTTTCAGGTGGAGCTGGTACCGAACGTGGGGGCTTCTCCGGCGGGAACATTCTATGTCGCAGTTTTTCAGCTGGATGACGGGACCGTGCGGACGGAATACTGGGCGGTACCGACGACAACACCGACCACGATTGCGGGGGTGCTGACGACACCGGGAACGGGGTTGGGAAACCTTGCAGCGACGCAGCAATATGTGGCGGCGGCGGTGGCAAATCGAGCGCTGGATTCTGCGGTTGTGCATCTGGGAGGGAGCGAGACGATCACAGGCACGAAGCAATTTGCGGTGCCTCCGGGGCTTCCGGCACCGTCGGGGGCGACGGATGCCGCGAACAAGGGGTACGTGGATGCGGCGGTGGCAAATGTGGGCGCTGGGGCGTACGTTGCGATAGCGGGCTCGACCATGACGGGCCCGCTCACGCTGCCGGCCGATCCGGCATCGCCGAACCAAGCCGCAGACCGACATTATGTGGACAATGGTCTGCAGGCAAAAGCGGACCTGGTGAACGGGACGGTGGTTACAAGTGAATTGGGGACGGGAGTGGCGAGCGCGTCCACCTGCTTGAACGGCAACTCGACGTGGGGATCGTGCGGGGGCGGGGCGCCAGCAGGAATTACGTATGCGACGACGGCGCTGAACTGGAGTCAGAGCATGTCGAGTCCGCTGGTAGGTGGGACGCAAGCGACGGTGACGCTCAACCCTTGCCCGACCGGCATCGATACGACGAGTGGCGACGGCTATCAGGTCCTGCTGACGGGCGGCGGCAACAGCGAGGCGGTGAATGTAGTTAGCGCGCCCGGGTCCTGCACGTCGGGGGCGCCGACAGGAACGATTCAGTTCACACCTTATTACTCGTATGCTGCAGGTTACACGATCGGATCGGCCTCATCGGGGATTCAGGAGACCTTGAATGCAGGTTGCGGGGTGGACCCCTCCTACTGGAAAAACAGCCAGTGCAATGGGATGGTTCCGGCGAATGGACCGAATAGCACGGTCAACACTTATAACGTTTGGGGCACGATCTACCTGCATTCAACACAATCGGGTTTAAGCGGGTATGGGACTTCGCTGAACTGCCTGGGGCGTGGAGCGTGCATGCAGGTCGGAGATTTGAAGGGGTCGAGCGATTCCTCGGATATCACGATTTCCGGTTTCAGCTTCCGGAGCCCGGTGAATCTGACGGGAAATCCTTCCTTTGCCGGGGTCGCGGTAACGCAGACGCAGCGAACTTCTCAGGTAGTAACCATCACGACGTCAGCGGCACACGGTTTCAGGGTTGGGGATATGGTGACGATCCTGTTTACGGATAGCGCAGCGTATTGGGGAGACGCGGTCGTTACGGCTGTACCCAATTCGACGACGTTTCAGTATTCGCATGCGGGCGGTGATATTGCAGCACAGTCGAGTCCGGGAGTGGTGGCGCTGGCATACGTGGCGGTATTGGATAACGCGGAAAACACCCACTTGCTAGACATTTCTTACGACAAAGTCGGCGAGCAGGGGCACTTCAATAACTTTTTTGACTTATGGGACGATGAAAATGCAGCGATTGATCACTTTAATAACCAAGGCATCTCGTTAAACTATGGGGCTAACTGGACGGGATCATTTGTATTTTCGGCAGGAAACCAGAACATGCAAATTGCTCCTGTCATTACGTTGCGGGATTCGACCGTAACGGCGAATTACTCGAACGGGGTGACAGTTTATAACTCAAACGGAGTGTATATCGAGAATACGATTCTGCAGGCGACGGGACCGTGGGAGGTCTATTCCTCAAATACGACGGGGAACTATCAAGGAGCGTATCTCAAGAATATCTATTCGGAGAGCAGCGCAGCGCTGAACCCGCAATCTCCATCAAGGTCTCCATTTCCGGGGCTGGGGATTTCTGGGTTGATCGCGGGGGCCTCAAGCGGGGCGGCGAATTTTGAGATTGCGGGAAGCGGAGGGATGGTAGGGGCGTTCGCGAGCGGAGGGACGGGCTCGATCCCGTACAGCTACTTCATCGTAGCAAATGACGTTACTGTGGGAACACAAACGTCTCCAATGCAAGTGATGAACTGGCTTTCTACGGGGAGCGATTCGATTCCGGTGCGATGGCCGCGGGTGGCGAATGGTGCGGATAGCATCACTTACGATGTGATTCGGATGACAACGCCCGTGGGGGTTGGGGCGGTGTTTCCGTACAGCGGTGGATGCGTGGGTGGACAGGGCGGCAGTTGCGGTTATGTGGCAACGGGACTCACGCAGGCAACGGCGTGCTCGGGAGGTCTGGTATGTACGTTTACAGATTCGGCGAGCGCCGCCACCTCTGGTTACACGATCAAGCAAGCGGACTATGCGGGGAACTTGACGTTTTGGCCGGGCACATTAGTCTCTGTGAACAGAAGCATTCATGTAGACGTGGAGCAGTCTGGCGTTGTGGGAGCTGGAATGAATGGCAACCCGCTGCAGATTGCGAATCAGTGTTCGAGTAATGGAACAGGGTCGACAGGCGGATTTACCACATGTCTGGCAAGCATAACGGCGGCAAATAACAGCGTTCCCAACCAGTCGGCGACACTGTTAACGGACGGCCCAGAGACTGGCGGGGCAATGTTGCTCTCGAAAGGGCGGTTGAATTTCTCAAGTACGACAGGTGTGCCCCTTACACCTCATCACATCATTACATTACTCGATTCGCAGCCGGGGCTAACCCAGGCGACGACGGGATACAGGCCACCTGCGAGCGTTAACGACACGTGGATCGGAACGGACGTTCCCGCGGGCGGAGTGGGGCTGTTATCGGGGCAACTTGCGTTCGGTTCGCCGGTGTCGATCTCGAATTACATTGCGCAAACCGGGGATGGGGTGCATGCGAACTGGCTGGAAAGACTGAGCGCATCGCTTAAGGAGTTCAACGTTCCGGTGAAGTTCGATCAGAGTGTGACACTCGCGGGACTGACGAATGGCTGCCTTAACGTGGTGGCGGGGGTGATTGCATCCACGGGGAGCGCTTGCGGATCGGGCGGCGGTGGCGGCGGAAGTGTAAGTGCGGTATTTGGACGCACGGGAGCGGTGATCGCAGCGAGTGGCGATTACACGGTTTCACAGGTTACTGGCGCTGCGGCGGATGCCGCGGTTGTACACAACACGGGGACGGAAACGATTGGCGGCGCGAAGACGTTTACAAGTAACGTGACGATGAGCGGTAACTTAGTGCTGCCCTCAGGGAGTGGATTCGTTCCCGCGGCGGGTGGTGTGGGACTGGACACGTCTGCGGGGTTGCCGGTGATCAACATCGGAGGCACGACGAGCCAGATTGCGCTGACGAGTTCCAATATAAGCGGGCAAGCGGGGAGCGCATTGGCGCTGGCGGCGACTCCGACACAATGCAGCGGTTCGTTCGCGACTGGGATTACGGCGAATGGAAACGCGAATTGCACGGTGCCGAACGTTATCCAGTTATCGGAGACCACTCCGCCGGCGGGGATCCCGGGGTGGGGAGTTTTCTGGTTCGACTCACAGCATCACGCTCCTTATGTGATCGACAATAACGGACAAGCGGTGCAGTTAGGACTGACTAACTTGTTCAACTCCGATCCTGGAGGCGACGTGGCGGATACTCTTGAAGAGAGAAACGGGAGTTCTGCGCAGAACCTGCGGGTGTATTCGAGTTATGCGAGCCCTACCACTTGGCAGCGGACATCGATGGGGTTCGATGCCGGGGATAATCCGCCGACTGGATATGCAGTCATACGGAGTGAGAGTTCAACCTCTTCGAATGCGCCAGGGTTGGGGTTTTGGATTGGGAGCGGGCTGAAGTGGGTGGTTGATAGCGCAGGCAATCTGAAACCCTGGGCGTCACCGGGAGACAACATCTTCAATATTGGCAGCGACAGTGGGAATGCGGTAAAGAGCGTTTTTGCGAAGACATCGTTTAATAGCGTTGTTTATGGGCGGGAAGATTTCGAGATTCCGAATGACAGTACGACGGGGACCGTAGCGAACCAACTTGCGGTATTTAATACGAGCAGTCCCTCACAGGCGGTGCTGGCGAGTACGTCATCGACAAATGGGGTGATTGGCGTGGTCGCGCCAGGTAGCGGGGGCAAGAGTGGAAGCGCGACCGTCACGTGGCATGGGTACGCTTACTGCATTTTCGACGACGCGACGACGGCGGGAGATGCGGTGGTTGCGAGCACAACGATCGCGGGTGACTGCCACGACGCGGGCTCGGGAGGGGCCGGGTCGGCACAGTTAGTCGGGTATGTGGACGTGACTAACAGCTCTCCAGGGCAGACGAATGGCATGCGAGTCAGTTTGCAATCGCCTCCGGGTGGCGGCGGCGGAGCGGTTGCTTCAGTATTCGGGCGGACGGGTGCGGTTGCCGCGGCGGCGGGCGATTACTCGGTGGCACAGGTTACGGGCGCGGCGGTGGACGCGACGGTGGTCCACTTAGCGGGTGCGGAGACGATTACAGGGGCTAAGACGTTTACGAGCAATGTAACGCTGAATGGCAACCTTAGTGTGCTGGGAAATATCACGCAGAGCGGTAGCGGCCCGACACAATGGTCAGGACAGGCTTGGACGGGAACAACGGTGACGGTGCCGAGTGGGATGGCTTTTTCGCTGGGGGTGGGATCGGATAATACGTTTCGATGCCAGTTGACGAGCGGGGCGTCTTGCCTGTCTGCGGGCGCAGTCAGCAGTGTGTTCGGCCGCACGGGCGCGGTGGTGGCTGGAAGCGGCGATTACTCAGTCGGTCAGGTTACGGGGGCAGCTCCGCTGGCGTCGCCGATCTTTACGGGGACGCCGGCTGGGCCGACGGCGGCAGCGGGGGATAACTCGACAAAGCTGGCGACGACTGGGTATGTGAGGAACGAGGTCTATCTAAGTTGGACTTGTCCGGTGGCAGGATCGACGGCAGTTTCGCAAAACTGCAACTGGACGCTACCGGCCGGACTTACTATTACGGGATTCGACTTTGCAGCGAACACAGCGCCAGTGGGATGCACGACATATCCGGTCATGCAGGTGTGGGATGGAACGGCTAACGCGGAAGTCGGGAGTTATTCGATCCCGCTATCGTCTGGGTCGAACTTCTATCCACAGGTGACGGGCAACGCAAGCGTTGTTGCAGGACATCTGCTGAGAATCAAAGTCACAACGGCTGGAGCGGGGTGCAGTACGAACGCGGGCGGGATGGTCGCTACCGTGACTTATCAGATGCAAAACTAGCCGGTTCGGCAAATCAAGGAAGACAGATGAAGAGATTGATGTTGCTTCTGTGCCTAGGAGCGCCGCTGGCGTGTGCCTCGAATTATTACGTGGATTGTAACTATGGGTCGAATGGGAATTCGGGGGTGAGTCCGCAACTGGCTTGGAGGACGCTGCTGGAGGTAGGTATCTCGAGTTTTCAGCCGGGAGATACGATTAATCTGAAGCGTGATTGCACCTGGAACGAAACACTGACGCCGCCATCGAGCGGGACGAATCCGGCGACTGGGGGCGCGCTGATCAAGATTGATAGTTATGGGAGCGGGCAGCCTCCTCACCTGACAGGGTATTTGTCCGTTTCGGCGCAATGGTGGACACAGGTGGGAACTTCGAATGTCTGGTCGACGACGTTGTACTCGGCGACTAATGGGCAGTCAGGCGTGGTGCAGTGCGGGGTACGCGGCTTTTATTGTCTTACGCAGCCCCCTTCACAGTTGCAGTATGTGCGTTTTGGAACGATATGGGGGAATGCGCAGGAGAGCGAGGCGAATGTCAGCCGGGACCGGGACTTTTGGTATGACTCGACTCACTACGTGTTGTATGTCTACAGCGGGGGCGGGAATCCGGCGACGCATTATGGGGCGGTTGCGCCGATTGTGATGAGCGGCGGCACGCTACTGAATTTGAATGGAGTGTCGTGGCTCGAGATTCAACATTTGCAGATTGATTGGTTTGATGGGTATGGGGTGCAAGTACAGGGGCCGAGTGATCATCTTTGGCTGGCTAACATGGCCGCGAGCAGCGAAGTGGAGAATAGTGCGGTGCCCCTGGGATTCTATGTGCATCCGAGCGGGACGCCGGTGGATATCCATCTGTATAACACTGATGCCAACATGAACTATGTGGGTTATCACTTTGACGGTTGCAGTGGCGGAGGATGTGCGTTCGAGGTCAAGAATTGCCGGGCGTATGGAAATCGGACTTACGGGATTATGGATAATACGCCGGGGTCGGTGAACTATGACTATTGCCATTTGTATGGGAATTATCTGGCGACAGCGATTCCTGTGGATGTGGCGGGGACGCCGGGTCCGACTGCGGGAGCGCATAATGTGACGCCGCAGACGCCGCCGTGGATCCGGGAGTGGCGACGATGGCCGGCGTATACGACGGTGACTTATGACGATCCGGGGCTGGTGCTGGGTAGCGATACTTATGTTAATGCGCTGCTGCCGATTATGACGGCTAAGTCGATTCCGTTGTCGATTGCGGTGGTGACGGGCGGAACTTATTCGCAGGCGATCATCAACGAGGTGCAGGGATGGATCGATGCGGGGTGGGATATCAATACGCATTCGGTGTCGCATCAGTATTGGGGTCCGCCGTCGACGGCGACGTGTAGTGATGTGGCGGGGCCAATCCCGTGTGATGCGTTTCTGCTGGCGTATGTGGGGCCGGGGAGTTACACGATGAGTATTACGCACAACGGGGCGGGCGGGAATCTCACGCTGAGTACGACGCCTTATGATGCGACGTGTTATCACTCGTGGGATTTGACTCCGGTGGCGCCGGGGGGAACGGCACAGGCGGGACAGATTGATACGCTGGCGAATATTGTTCCGACGCTGGAGGCGCAGCCGGAGTGTTATGCGGTGGATGCTACGGCTTATAACAATCAGTTTGCGAAGGGGCGGGCGCATGCGTATTCGCTGGCGGATACGTGGGCGAGTCCGGGGGTGGCGGGGGTGATGACGCTGCCGAGTGTGCTGCCGACGGCTGCGAGTTGCAAGGCGGTTCCGGCGACGCCGGGGTGCGTGCTGTTTGACGAGACGAACCTGGAGACGGACGAGATGCAGTGGGCGCTCGCGTGGTTCAACCAGAACCTGGCGGGGCTGTCGGGATTGAATCTTAGTAACTTGGTGTATGTGATGCCGGGGACTTATGGGGACGCGGTGACGGAGAACATCGCCAGCGGGCTGGGGTTCAAGGGAGTGCGCGGGACGGGATCGCTGAGTTCGACTTGGGTGTTGGGTGGGGCGGATGCGACGCTGGCTAAGGGATATGACGTCTACAACATCTTGAGTCAAGGGGTGGTGCCGAATTATCAGGGGCTGAGTTATCAGCAGATGAGGAGTTTGATTCGGCAAGACTTGTTTAAGAATGCGCTTTGGGGGCGGCCGATCGGGTATTTCTGGCACGTGAATGAGCTGCGTCCGGATGAAGTGGCGAACTTTATGGATGCGCTGGTGCAGGAGGGGGCGACGCTGGAGTCGAACACGGGGATGATGAATCTGCTGAGGGCGTGCTCGGCGAATGATGTGATTCCGGCGGGGTATGTGGCGGGGAGTTTCTTTGTGTGTCCGTCGAATGGGGTGGAGGCGGATTTTCGTCCGACGGTGAATTCTCCGGTGAAGGATGCGGGGGCGAATCTGGGGGCGGAGTATCAGTTTGATTTGTTGGGAGTGAATCAGAATTTGTACGGGGCGGGGTGGGAGATTGGGGCTTACGTGTATGTGCCGGAGGAGTTCAGCGCGGCGCACTGAAGCCGGCAGCGGTCAGTCGTCAGCCGTCAGCCATCAGCCATCAGGTCAAGCGGGGGCGGGGGCTCAGGGTCGTGATGCGGCCATTAATTAGCGGTTAGTGCCAGCCAGCCATCAGCCATCAGGCATCAGCCGTCAGCCATCAGGTCTAGCACGGCGGGGCGGGGGCTCAGGGTCGTGATGCGGCCCTTAATCGGCGGTTAGTGCCAGCCAGCCATCAGGCATCAGGTCTAGCTTGGCGGGGGGATGGATTGGGGATTTCACCTGCGGCGGCGCTCGGGATGGCAGTGGGGTTGGGATGAGAATTGGGGACGAGAAAGTGGGGGGGCGGGTCAGTTGGGGAAGAACGGATTGGGGAGGGGCAGGGCACTAGGGCGGAATGGGGAAGCGGGACGGGGTGAGGATGAGGCGACGAGGTGGAAACGAAAATTAGACAGCCTCATCGATCTTGGCAAGGGGCTGGGCTGTCCTACGAAGAATGCGAATTTCTGGCGGGAGGTTCGAGGGAGGGTGGAACCCTGGAAGATGCCGGAAGGGGATGTGTGGATTGAGCAGCATTTGAAGATCCGGACGAAGCGGGGGGAGATCAAATTCCTGCGGATGAATGCGGCCCAGCAGGCGTATTCGCGGGTGTGCGCGGAGAAGCAGGCGAAGCAGAACATTGTGCTGAAGGCGCGGCAGATGGGGATCACGTCGTATATCGCGGCGCGATATTTTGTGCAGACGATCACGCGGCCGGGAACGCTGACGATGCTGGTGGCGCACGACCGGGAGGCGGCAGAGGAGATTTTCAGGATCGTGCATCGATTCTGGGACAACCTGGCGGACGAGTTGCGGAAGGGGCCGCTGAAGACGTCGCATTGCAGCGCGCGGGAGTTGGTGTTTCCGCGGCTGGACAGCGAGTTTACGGTGACGTCGGCGGATGAGAATGCGGGGCGGGGGAGGACGATCCAGAACCTGCATTGCACGGAAGTGTCGCGCTGGGGGCGGGACGGGGAAGAAGCGCTGGCGTCGTTGCGGGCGGCGGTGGTTCCGGGCGGCGAGATTGTTTTGGAGTCGACGGCGAATGGGGCGTGGGGGCAGTTTTACCAGGAGTGGCAGCGGGCGGAGGAGACGGGATACACGAAACATTTTTTTCCGTGGTGGTATGAGGAGAGTTATGTGGCGGGGACGGGGGCTCCGCTCTTGCTGCTGACAGAAGAAGAGACGGCGCTGGTGAATGAGCATGGGCTGACGGCCGGGCAGATTGCATGGCGGCGGCAGCAATGGGCGTCGATGCGGGGGATGGCGGCGCAGGAATTTGCGGAGGATGCAGTCACGTGCTTCCGGGCGTCGGGGGAATGTGCGTTCGAGTTGGACGCGGTGGAGGCGGCGCTGGCTGCGGTGAGTGAACCGGTGGAGGCGCGGGAGAACGGGCGGTGGGCGATCTGGCTGCCGGCGCAGGCGGGGCGGAAGTATGTGATCGGGGCGGATCCGGCGGGAGGAGGGGTGGAGGGAGATTACTCGTGCGCGGAGGTGATCGATCGCGAGACGGGGATGCAGTGCGCGGAGTTGCATGGGCATTATCCGCCGCGGGAGTTTGCGCAGAAGCTGATGAAGCTAGGGAGGGAGTATAACTCGGCGCTGCTGGCAGTGGAGCGGAACAATCACGGGATGACGGTGCTGGCGTATCTGGAGACCTGGGGGTATCCGAATCTGTATCACGAGGGTGGGCAGGTGGGATGGCTGAACAATGTGCAGACTCGCCCGGCGATGATTGCGGGGCTGTCGGAGGCGCTGGTGGTGGCTCCGAGGATGTTTCGGAGCGAGCGGCTGTTGAACGAGTGCCGAACATTTGTGCGGGACCGAGACGGTAGAGCGAGCGGAGCGCAAGGAACGCACGATGATTGCGTGATGGCGATGGGGATTGCGTGGGCGGCGCGGGAGTAGGGCGTCAGCCGTCAGCCATCAGCCGTCAGGTCAAGCAGGGGCTAAAGCCCGCTCATTCTGGAAGTGCTTACGCGGCCCTGAAGGGCCGCTCTTCCACGGTCGCGCATGCGTTCACGGTCGCGCATGCGTTCACGGTCGCGCATGCGTTCACGGTCGCGCATGCGTTCGCGGTTCACGGTCGCGCATGCGTTCGCGGTTCACGGTCGCGCATGCGTTCACGGTTCACGGTCGCGCATGCGTTCACGGTTCACGGTCGCGCATGCGTTCACGGTTCACGGTCGCGCACGCGTTCACGGTTCACGGTCGCGCACGCGTTCACGG
>Ga0182016_10000095_pt1 | contig 94561 bp, 75 predicted proteins | sample 712S2MmetaG_FD_120491 | JGI IMG/M metagenome (GOLD analysis project Ga0182016, IMG submission 120491) | Permafrost microbial communities from Stordalen Mire, Sweden - 712S2M metaG | ecosystem: Environmental > Terrestrial > Soil > Wetlands > Permafrost | place: Sweden: Stordalen | collected... | reverse complement strand
GCGTTTCTCCACGGCGCGCCTTACCGCGGACCGTAGGCGTTGTAAAGCAGGATCGCAAAGCAGACCACCGCCAGACCTCCGTGAGCGGTGGCCAGACTCTTTGAGTGGATTCCCCTTGAGCGCTTGTAGCCCAACATGCATCCGAGCGGGATGAACAAGAGCGCCAAGCCAACATTGATCCACAGGCGAGCATCGCCTGTGTAGGCTGTGATAATCACCAAGACGGCACCGGTGCAAGACAGGCCGGCATGCAAGATCCGCAATCCGAGCGGTGAAGGGACGGCTTTGAAGGTATCACTCGCCAGTGAAATGCCGATCATGGCGGCGAGGGTCAGGAGGACAATTGCGATGGTCAACATGGCGTTTTTACCAAACGGGCGAGCAACTCGCGGCGTCCTCCACGCAGGGGCAGCACTGGTCGAAGTACTTCGGATCGGCGAGATAGGACATCTCCGCGAAACCGGCATACAGTTTCACGCTGTGTTCGGTTCCGTCGGGCAGGAAATACCGATCTCCCTTGCGGAAGGAGCACGTCCCGTCTTTCGTTGTGATATCCAACCTTCCCTCCAGGACAACGCCAAATTGTGCGGCATGCCTGTGACAGGGATATTCCAGATCTTCCGCGGCGGTCAGATAGTAGACCGTGTGCGACTCGGCCTTAGAGAGGTAAATCGTTACTCCCCCTGGAACCTCAACCCTCGGGAGCGCCGTTATTTCGGCGGGGAAAGTGCTGTTTGACATTGGTTTTTCCTTATTGGGGCGCCGGATGCGCCGCTGATTCAAGCTTACGTGGCCGTCTATGGCCGGTCTTGCTCTGACGGGGAAATTGTGTGTACAATCGGGTACAGATGTTCTGGAGCGCGCGCCTGGAGCTTAGCAAATCGACGGAGTGGCATTCCCACGAGGTTCTTGAACTGGTGTACTGCACGTCTGGCGCCGGCTCGGTATTGGTCGGAGACAGGCCCATCGACCTTCGGCCCAACAGACTGGTCTTTATCGCTCCTGAAACTCGACACCGTTTTCTCTTCGAAGAGAGTCAATCCGCAAGTCTGAAGATTGTCTGTATGACGTCTCAGGATCAGGCAATGTACTTGTCGCCAGTTCAGGTCGGGATGCTGGACGGTCTGCGATCGAGCGGTTGCGCGTTCAGCGATGGCCCCGCGGGCGAACCGATTGTGAGACAACTCGTGAATTCGATCCCTGAAGGGACCGTCGTCGGTGATCGCCAGAAGGTGCTGATGGCTTGGGGAATCGTAGGATTAGTTCTGGCCTCGCAAGCCGATATCTGCGATGCCTCAGCGACCGGCAAACCGCACGGTCGACGCGAGGAGAAGATGGTTCGGATTTGCGAGTGGCTTCTGAACCATCTTCCTGAAGAGATCAACCTGGACGACATAGCGTCCACGTTCGCGCTGTCGAGAAGCCTGCTCACCAGGTCATTCCGAAGGCATACCGGGATGAGCATTGTCGAATACTTGAATACCAGGAGACTGGAGAGGGCTGCCGTCCTTCTCACATCGGCAGCGGACGAAAGCATCGCACGTGCGGCGATGGACTGTGGCTTCTCAAACCTTAGCCATTTTCATCGTTGCTTCAAATCGGCTTACGGCCTCACCCCAGCCGAGTTTCGCAGGAATTTCAGTGAGCGATAGAGGGCTGCCCTTGCGCGGGTTCGATTGCAAGCCCATGGTACCGGAAGTTGACACATCCGAATCCCGGTTCAGGAAGTTCGGCGATTAAGAACGACAAACGCGCTTGCAGCCGTTAATCCACTCCACTTGGCCGTATCGTCGTCATCTCGGACTCTGGCCCAGGCCAACCGGCTGAAAGCGCGCGGACGGATTCGCCCCCGCCGCCCGCTACAATAGGCTTCTATGCCATTTCAGGAAGTGGTCGAAGCGGAAGGCCACCTCATCGATTCCCATATCATGGAGAACATCTTCGACAAGGTCGTCGAGCACGGCGGCCGGTTCGAAGTGGAGCAGTTCAGTATTGGGCGCACCAATAGCGAGCCTTCCCATCTTCGCTTGAAGGTATCGGTCGAAGAGGAATCGTCGCTCGAACGGCTGCTCGAAGCGCTGCTGGAGCTGGGGTGCGCTCCGGTGGACGCCACCGACGCGGTGCTGCGCGAAGTGGAGCGGGACCGCTGTGCGCCGGAAGATTTTTATTCCAGCACCAACCACCACACTTTCGTCCGCAACGGCAACAAATGGGTCGAGGTAGCCGATCAGCGCATGGACGCCATGATCGTGGTGCGCGAGGGGCAGGCGTGGTGCCGGCGGCTGCGCGATCTGCGCCGGGGAGACCGGATTGTGGTGGGGCTGCGCGGGATTCGGGTGGTGCCGGAGTCCAAGGAGCGCGGCCGCCTGGCGTTCGCGTTCATGGCGAACGGCATCTCCTCCGAACGCCAGGTGGATACGGCCGTGCGGCAGACCGCCGCGCTGGTGCGGCAGACGGTGGAACAGAAGCTGAAGGTGGTGGTGGTGGCCGGCCCGGTGGTGGTGCATACGGGTGGAGTGAAGGGACTGAGCTCGCTCGTCCGCGGCCGCTGGGTTCACGCCGTGCTGAGCGGCAACGCCCTGGGCGTACACGATATCGAAGCCTCGCTGTTCGGCACCTCGCTCGGCGTGCGGCTTTCCGACGGGCGCCAGGAGGAGCACGGGCACCGCAACCACATGCGCGCCATCAACGCCGTTTATCGCGCCGGTTCGGTGACTGAAGCGGTGCGGTCCGGCCGCTTGCAATCGGGCATCCTTTATGAATGCGTTCAGGCCGGAGTGCCGTTCGTGCTGGCCGGAAGCCTGCGCGACGACGGCCCCCTGCCCGATACCATCACCGACATGAACGCCGCCCAGGACGCTTACGCCGCCGAATTGAAGGGCGCCGGCCTGGTACTGTGCCTGGGCTCGATGCTGCATTCGATCGCCACCGGCAACATGCTGCCGAGCTGGGTGCGGATCGTGTGCGTGGATATCAACCCGGCGGTGGCCACCAAGGTCAGCGACCGCGGCACCGGCCAGGCGGTGGGAGTGGTCACCGACGTGGGCCTCTTCCTGCAACTTTTGTCGAAGGCGATGGTATGAAACGGGCTTATACGGATGAACACGCCGCCAGCGGAGTCGAGGCGCCGCTGCCGGAAATCGAGACCTGGCCGAACCAGTTTCGCGAGCCGTATGAAATCGAGATCGCGATGCCGGAATTCACCTCCGTTTGCCCCAAAACCGGGCTGCCGGATTTCGGCAAGGTCGTGCTGCGCTACGTGCCGGACCGGCTTTGCCTGGAGCTGAAATCCTACAAGATGTACCTGCTGGCTTACCGGGAGCTGGGCATTTTTCAGGAAAACGTGGTGAACCGGGTGCTGCGCGACGTGGTGCGGGCGGCGCGGCCGGTATGCGCCACGGTGGTGGGCGATTTTACCCCGCGCGGCGGTTTGAGCACCGTCGTGACGGCGACCTGGAGCCGGAAACGTGGAAAGCGCTGAGCTGATCTCCATCTTGCGTGCCGTGCGCGACCGGGTGCGCGCGCGCCACCCGGAGACCGGGGCCGGCGGGGTGGAGGTGCCGCTGGCGGATTTGATGCCGCTGGTGCATGCGCGCGACGCCGCCCTGGGGAAAGTGGCCGCCATCGGCACCGTGAACCCACGCCGCGGCGGCCCGCTGAACGCACTGGTGCAGGGGTGGAAGAAGCTGGTGGCGCGCGTGCTCGACTGGCACGTGCGGGAGCAGGTGGAGTTCAACCGGCACGCCGTGGGCGCGGTGGACGCCTCCATCGAGGCCATCAACGATGTGAACCGCGCGCTGATCGAATTCGGCCGGCGGCTTGGGGAAGTGAACGCCAGGCTGGCGGCGGTCGATGAGGTGGAGCGCCAGACCGAAGACCTGCGCCGCCATTGGAGCGAATGGCGCGCCGGCTGGGAACAAAAACTGTCGCAGACGGAGATCCGCTTTCTGCGCTCGGTGGCGGAATTTCAGGCGGCGGCGCAGCACCATTCCGACCGGATGGACGCCAATTTCCGCGAGAGCCTGCGCCTGCAGCACAGCGATTTTGCCGCCGCGCTGGAACGCAACTCGGCGGAGATTCAACATCGCCTGTGGAGCGACCTGGAGCGCATGCGCGGCGATTTCGATCGCGTGCGCGCGGATTTCGAGCACCTCATCCACGACGAACTGCGCCTGATTCGCCAGCGCGCCGCCGTTGGGCCGCCGGCAGCAGCTCCGGCTCCCATGCCGTTGCCCCTCGCTGCTGCCGCCGAGCCGATGGGCCTCGATTACGCCCGCTTCGCCGAGCGCTTCCGCGGATCGGAGGAATACGTCAAGACCGGCCAGAAAGTGTACCTGCCCTATTTCGCCGGCCGCCGCGCGGTGCTCGACATCGGCTGCGGGCGCGGCGAATTTCTGGAGCACATGCGCGAGGCCGGCGTCCCCGCGCGCGGCATCGATCTGAGCCCGGAATCGGTCGCGGTCTGCCGCGCTAAAGGACTGGACGCGGAAACCGCCGACCTGTTCCAGTACCTCTCGTCGGTTCCCGAGGCTACGCTCGACGGCCTTTTCTGCAGCCAGGTGGTGGAGCATCTGGAGCCGGCGTGGCTGCCGGAAATGATTCGCCTGGCGGCGTCGCGGCTGGAACCGAATGGCCTGATCGCCATCGAAACGCCGAACCCGGAATGCCTGGCCATCTTCGCCACGCACTTCTATCTCGATCCCACCCACACCCGCCCTGTCCCGCACCCGCTACTGCGCTTCTACCTGGAAGAGGCCGGCATTGGCCGCATCGAGTTGCTGCGCCTGGCGCCCGCGGTGGAATCCATGCCCGCGTTGGCCTCGCTGCCCGAGGATTTTCGCGAGCAGTTTTTCGGGGCGCTCGATTACGCGCTGGTGGGACGGAAGCTGGCGTGAAGGGGCGCTCTTACGGAGCAGTGCCGATGAACGAAATGGCACTGCGCCGAATGCCGGGTTCCCCACATCTCGTATCCGGACCTCGCTCTTCCAAATGAGATTGCCGGTTGTTAATCTTGAGAGCAACGTGGTGAAACCGACGCGTTTTCAGAAGGTCGAATATGGTGCCGCCCTTGCCGCGATCCTCTGCGCGGCTACTCTGGGGTGGCTGCGGTTGCGACAACCTTTTTGGGGCAACCGGGTCTACAGAATCGGCTGGATGATATCTCCGCCATTTCAGCTACGCGGCGACGATGGCAAGCCGGGCGGTCTTTCCGTCGACTTGGTACGCGAGGCTGCGCGGCGCCGGGGGATCGATCTGCAGTGGGTCTTCTGGCACGATAGCTCGGAGTCCGCGCTGCGGAAAAAGGCTGTGGATTTATGGCCGCTGATCACCATTACCCCCGAACGCCGGAAGACCTTTTACATCTCCGAGCCATACCTGGAGTCGGAGTATAGCCTGCTGGTCCGCACCGACAGTTCGTACAGGACAGTTCAGGATTTCTCGACGGCCGCGATCGGGCTCGCCAACCCCTCCATCGACGTTTGGCAACTGCGGCGCCGTTTGCCCGCCGCACGGCCACTGGCGCGGCCCTTACTGCAAAGCGTCATGGAAGACGTATGCCAGAAGCGCACGGATGCCGCCTTCATGGACTCTTATACGGCGATTTCAGCCCTGTTGGAAGGAGGCGCGTGCGCGGGTCGTCCGCTTCGCTGGATTGCCGTTCCGGAGGTGCGGTCGCGACTGGGCGTGGGTGCGACGTTCGAAAACCGCGCCGTTGCCGATGCCATCCGGGAAGAGATCGGCTCCATGGCGGCGGAAGGCAAACTGGCTCCGATCATTGGGCGATGGGGTTACCTGGCGGGACAGCACCTGGAATCCATGGAAGCGACTCTGACGGCAAGGCGGCGGGAGAACCGCCTGGCAGCGGCGGCCGGGCTGTTTGCCTTGCTTTTTGTGGTGGCCTGTTGGGAGGCGGCGCGCATTACCCGCGAAAAGAACCGCACCAAGAAAGCCGAGCGATTCCTGCGGGAGGCGGAACAGAAGCTACGGTTCATGGCAAACAACCTGAAAGAAACGGTGCTGGCTTATGACATGAACCGCAAGCTGATCTATGTGAACGCCTCGGTCGAGACGTTGACTGGTTACACGGTGGCCGATCTCGAAAAGACAAGCCTGTTCGATTGGTGCCACCCGGACGATCAGTCCCGCATGACCGGCCACAGGCAAGCCTTATTCCAGGGAAGTTCCATACAGGACGAGGAATTCAGACTGATCGCGAAAGACGGGCGGGTGAAATGGGTGGCTGCCAGTTGGGGGCCGATTCTGGACGACGCCGGCCGCCAGATTGGAGTGCAAGGCAGCAACCGCGATATCACCGAGCGGAAATTGGCTGAAGAAGCATTGCGAGAGTCGCAGGAGCGGTACCGCCAGGCACAGAAGCTGGAGAGCATTGGAAGGCTGGCGGGCGGCGTGGCCCACGACTTCAACAAACTGCGCCCGGATGTCAGAGTGCTGTACACTTCCGGCTACACTTACAATGTGATCGCGCACCGGGGCGCGCTGGATCCCGACGTGCCTTATATTGCGAAGCCGTACACGCCGGACGAGCTGGCCGCTAAGGTTCGTGAAGTGCTGGCGTCATCGAGCCATTGACGTCCCGGCGGCTCGTCAACGCCCGCAAGTCCTTTCCGCGCTTCCGGATAATGATTCTGACGCCATGCCCGCGCCAGTAGTCCGGGACATCCTTCAACTGGGGTTCCATGAACGCGGCGGTTTCGCGAGCGAGCAGCGCGGCGACGGCCGCAGTCAGAAACGTTGAGACAACCCCAGGGTTCAGCCACCTATGCGATGGAGTGTGAGCTTTACCACCGGGGCTTGAGTTGGGCATGATCGCGGGGCTCACCTCTTCTTGCGGCCAAGCGCCGGCTGCCGCGGAAGGAGCGACTCATCGTGCGGGCGGCACGGTGTCGTTCTGGGCGGGGTGGTTCTTGGCGTGGTGGTCCTAAGTGTAGTGGTTCTTAGTGTCGTGGTCGTTCTCGGCGTCGTTGTTGTCGTCGTAGGCCTGGTGGTGGTGGTAGGCGTCGTCGTTGTGGTCGTAGGCCTAGTAGTGGTGGTAGGCGTCGTCGTTGTGGTCGTAGGCCTGGTAGTGGTGGTAGGCGTCGTGGTTGTGGTCGTAGGCCTGGTGGTGGTGGTGGGCGTCGTCGTTGTGGTCGTAGGCCTGGTGGTGGTCGGTGTCGTTGTTGTGGTCGTAGGCCTGGTGGTAGCGGGCGTGGTGCCGGGCGTGGTAGCGGGCGAGGTAGCGGGTGTCGTGGGCGTGGAAGTCGTGCTAGATCCGCCAGTCGTGCCGGGCGCCGCGAGCACCGACTTGGCCGTAACCATGGCGGCGGACGCCATCACGAAGGAACGGGCGGCTGGGGCCGCGAAGCCCGCCATCCCGAGAATGCGCCGCACAAAACTGCGCCTGTCCGGCGGTAACTTGTCCAGGAAATCGTCCACAGATTCAGCCATCGTCCATTTCCCTCTCTTAAGTTGCAGACACACTCGGAACGGCCGAGCGTTTGCAGTTCTACGAACTATATCTTTTTTGGTTCCCGATCGTCAATGGGAAAAACCGTAAATGATCGAAATTGTTTCAGCGGCCCCATGGAATCCGCGCTTCGCGGCATAGTATCATACCTGCTATGGAAAACGAGATCGGAATGGGCGATCATCCACGAAAAACCGAGGGGCTCGAGATGCACACGGTTGCCGACCAGATCGTCGTCTACGGAGCCGGTACCAATCGTATCCATTACATGAACCCGACCGCGGCGTTAGTGCTGGAACTCTGCGACGGGAGTCACTCCGCGGCCGAGATCGCCGCGCTGGTGCGGGAAGCTTACGGGCTCGCCAGCGTCCCGCTTAGCGAAGTCACCGGATGCCTCGACACTCTTCGGGAAGCGGGAATCGTAAGCTGATGCCGGAATTCGTGACGGTACTAGAAGAACTATAAGTCCCGGTACCAGATATCAAGAGCGCTCAGTCGTCAAACACTCGTTCCTCCGAACCTAGGATGCTACTTTGTGTCGATATTACCGGCCACGTAAGGTAGGACGAAGCCCGCAGGCTGTAAGTGTAGAACTGATCGATGGCCAGGTGCGTGCGAGCCCACAAGGCGACATCGGTGGCGTTGGCGGGCACGGCGTTCAGAATGGCATCGTAAACGGTGTGATGGTAGGCGATGGCGTGGGTGCAGGTGATCGAGTCGGGAATGACGAGGTGCCGGCACTCCGGTACAGTCCGGAAGGTCGCGGACCGGTATCCACCCAGGTACAAGAGTTGCCACTCGCGGCCTTCCAGTTCCCGGAGACTGCAGGCGAGGACTTCGGCGGCATCGGGGGAGAACCGGGCGTCATCCTCGAACACCAGGACCGTCTCCAGTTGCTGCAGTTTGGCTTCGGCGACAATTCTGCGATGCGAGAGCGCGCAACCGATGTGGTGGTTCCAAGGCGTTTCGACGGCGGGGAAACGGCGAACCTTGCGCTCGATTCCCAGCCTTCGGAATCGCCGCCCCATAGCTTCCCATCGATCCGGCTGACGGTCGAGGTTGATGCAATAAATGCCGTCGAAGAAGTGAAAGGGACCAGCCAACTCGGCCCGAACCGACTGAACCATGACCTGTGCCGCTTCTTTACCGATGCACTCTTCAAAGTGACCGATGGCAGGGGTTGGATCGGAGCCTAACTCATCATAAATGAGCAGGTAGTTCCGGACACGGTCTTCATAGGTACAGGTATAGGGAACACCCATGGGACGGTCGAAACGGTGCCTCCAACGAAGGAAAGGCAGGCAAAGAGTCCGCCCTCCCGCGCGCCGGATTTTCTCATGAATGTACCCCTCTTCACCGCCGAATCCATTGAGCCGCGGATTGAAACCAGGCCAAGCCTCGCGGCGGCACGCGAATACGCCGAGCCCATGCATGGCGATTTCGAACGGGGGCGATTCGATATCCGCTCCCCGGTCGTCCATGGCCCAGTAACCGTAGAATAACTCACCTGGCCACCATCTCGGTTCCAGGTGAGTGGACAGCTTCATGTCGTCCCAGAGGAGAGGGCCTTGCAGCAGATCGTTGCTGTCGGGATGGCGCCGGCAGTACTCCATCAACCTGGCCAGGGCGCCGGGGGGAAAAAGCACGTGACTGTCCACGCAAAGCACGAAGTCGCCGGCGGCTTCCCGAAAGATCAGATCGCGGACTGCGGTACCTTGACGCGAACGGCACGGAAGATAGCGGTAATTCGGGGCCCAGTGCTCGAAGGCTTTCAAGGCTTTGGCGCAAGGTCCGGCCGGGTTGTTATCGACCACCAGAAACTCGACGTCGCGCAAAATCTCGGTGTGGTAGAGCCGGATGGCCTGGATGGTGAAATAGCAGCCGTCGTAATCGTTGTGGGTTGCCATTCCGATGGTCAAGAATTTGCGCTCCCCGCGGGCGGTAGCCTGGGGAATGGAAGGCCGGACCTCGAGAGAATCATCCAGGAACTGACGGGTGCAACGGTACAGCGCCGAGGATGGATCGACCTCTTGCAGGATATCGAGAGCCTTATTCATGTCGAGAGGATCGGGCGGTCGGTCCGTGGTGGCGTCCTGGGGCATAGCTGAGTATTGTTCCCGGTTCAAAGCGGTAAAGTCAATCCGGCGCGGGATACTCACTCGTCGAACGCGCCCTGTTGTTCGAGCAGGATGCGCCCGCTGGTGGCAATCGCAGGAAAGGTGAGATAGGCCGAGGCCTGCAAGCTCTTGGCATAAAAATCGTCGAGCCCCGAGTGGGTTAGAAGCCATAAGGCCATGTCGACCGCGTTGTCCGGCAGGGCATCGAGAATGGCATCGTAGACGGAGCGATGGTAGGCGATGGCATGGGTGCCCGGAACCAGGGGCGAAATCGAAAGCGGGCGGCATCCCGGCTTGTTTCCGGGCGAATTGGCGGAGCGATAGCCGCCGAGGTACAAAAGCTGCCAGTCGCGCCCCTCGATCTCCTGTAGACTGCGGGCGAAAACGCCGGCGGCATCGGGTGAAAAGCGGACGTCATCCTCGATCACCAGCACGGTTTGCAATTGCTGCAGCTTGGCTTCGGCGACGATCCTGCGATGCGAGAGCGCACGGCCGATATCGTGGTTCAACGGCGTATCGGCGGCGGAGAAACGGCGAACGCCGCGCTCGATTCCCAGCCTCCGGAAACGCCGCTCGATGGCCTCCCAACGTTCCGGTTGACGGTCCAGGTTCATGCAATAGAGGGCGTCGAAAAAGTGCAGGGGACTGGCCAGCTCGGCCCGAGCCGATTGAACCAGAGGCCCGGTCTCCGCCTGGCCGATGAACTCTTCAAAGTGACGGATCACGGGCGCCGGATCGAGCCCCAGTTCATCGTAAATCAGCAGGTAGTTCCGAACCCGGTCTCCGTAGCCGCTGCTATAACCGGCGCCCATGGGACGTTCGAAGCGGTGTATCCAGCCGAGGAACGGCAGGCAGAGATTGCGCCCTCCCGCGCGCCGGATTTTCTCGTGAATGTAACCCTCCTCGCCGCCGAATCCGCTGAGGCGCGGATTGAAGCCCGGCCATGCCTCACGACGGCAGGCGAACGCGCCGAGGCCTTGCATCTCGATCTCGAACGGCGGCGAGTCGATATCGTTTCCGCGCTCGTCCAGTCCCCAGACGCCGTACATGGCGTAAGACCATACCGGTTGGAAGCACATTCCCATCGGCTTGAAATCGTCGCCGAGGAGAGGGCCTTGCAGCAGGTCGTTGCTCTGGGGATGACTGCGGCAGTATGCGATGAGTCTCGCGAGCGCACCGGCGGGAAAGAACACGTGACTGTCGATGCAAAGGACGAAGTCGCCCGCAGCCTCCCGAAAGATCAGATCGCGCACCGCGGTGCCCTGGTGCGAACGATACGGAACATAGCGGTAGCTGCGGTCCCAGTACTCATGGGCTTTTAGGGCTTTGGCACAAGGACCGGCCGGGTTATTGTCAATTACCAGGAACTCGACGTCATCTAATATCTCGGGATGGTAGAGCCGGATGGCCTGGATCGTAAAATAGCAGCCATCGTAATCGTCGCGGGTCGCCATTCCGATCGTCAGAAACTTGCTCTCTCCGCGCGCGGTGGCTTTGGGAATCTCAGGCTGGACCTCAACAGATTCATCCAGCAGTTCACGGGTGCGCCGGTATAGCGCCGAAGACGGATCGACTTCTTGCAGTATCCGCAGAGCCGCGTTCAGATCGAAGGACTCGGGAAGTCCGGCATGGGCCGCGTCCTGGGCCGCCGGTGAGTACCGTTGCTTGGATTGTTGCATGTTAGAGCCGCCAAGCGGGAAGCTTCCATAGTTGCGTTGGCGAATCTCAACAGATTACCTATTTTCGGCGGGCCAGCACAATCTCCTGTTCGTCGACCAGGGTATTCATGGCTTTCTCGAGAGAGACGTGGGAAAGCCGATAGTCGATGAGCGCCTGCAGTTCACGGACACGCGCATCCGCCAGATCCCGACGATCGCCCAGAGTCTCGAGGCTCTGGGGATCGCTTCCGCCCTTGGCGGTGTCGGCGGCGAGCCGCTCCTCGGCCAGCCGGCGGGAGAGACCCACCGCCTCGACATTCTTCTCTTGCGCCGCGATGGATTCCCAGGCGTTGCGTACCTCGACCAGAATGTCCTCCTGAGCGGCTTCGAACTGAGACTGTAGCTTCCGCGCGCCGACGACGGCGGTGGTGAGCTGCGAGATGGCGGCACGGTTGCGCAGCGGAAGCTTGATCTCCAACCCCGCGGCGAGGCTCGGGTGCTGGAACCTGGCGGCCTGACTGTAAGACTTGCCGGCGCCGCCGAACGCGGGGTTGGACGGATCGAGCACCGGACCCACCACCTGGACCGCCGATGCCGCGTACACCGCGCCGGCGTTGCCGGTCGACAGGGCTTCCAGGCGGAGATTGACGGCGGGCTTGGTTTCCCGCCGGTCGAAGCGGATGTCGGCATCCGCCTGCTTGAGCTGCAAGCGTAGCTGCTCGAGTTCAGGGCGGCGTTGAAGGGCCGTTTTGACGGCTGCTTCCAGCCCGATGCGTGGAGCCGGAGAGCCGGGACGATCGGAAGCGATGAGCCCCACATTCCAGAGCGGATCCATCACGCTGCGCGCGAGCAGCCGTTTCAGAGCGTTGGAGGACTGAACGATCTGCACGGCCGCTTCCGTCAGGGTCTGGTCGTGCGATGCGACATCGGAGCGCTGCGTGCCCAATGCCAAGGGCGTTTCCTGTCCCTGCTGCAGCCGCTTTTGGGTCTGCTCGTACTGGAATACGGCCACGTCCCGCGCCTGCCGCTGCGCCTCGTAGTATTCGACCGTGACCGCCAGTCTCCAGTAGGCGTCGATGACCTGCTCGACGACGCTGGCGACTTTCTGCCGGAACTGGCTCTCGGTCAACCGCTCGTTGAGCTGCGCGACGACGATCTGCCGCTCGGCAGCGGTGCGCCGAAATCCACGCCAGAGGGGCTGGGTGACGGTGAGTCCCATGGTGGCGCCGTACATCGGGTTGAGGAGGGCATAATCGCTGTTGGTGGAGCTTCGGGTGAGATTCGTCGTGAGCGTCGCGGTTCCGCCGCCGGGGAGATTTTGCTGAATATTCGGCGCCACCGACCAGGATTTGGTGATCTGGCTGCCGAGCGCACCCGTCTGGAGAATGTTGGTTACCGGCAGATCGCTCGACATCGCCGAACCGCTGAATCCGGCCACCGGATCGTAGTAGGAGAGAGCACCGAGGGTGCCGGCCTGAGACAGCTCGCTGGCATCGTTCTCGATCTCGATTTCGAGATTGTGCGCCAGGGCGATTGCGATGGCATCGTGAAGGCCGATGTCACGCACGGGCCCGCGTTCCTCCAGTTGGGCCCGGTAAGGCCGCGACGGAGGAAAGCCGGCGGGCTCCTGTCCGGCAAGCGGCAGCGCGGCGGGAATGAACAGCGCGAGGACGGAAACAGATCGGATGGCCATGTCGTACTGATCGTAACCGATGCGGGGCGTTTCGAACGGCCGCCGCGCCTGGAGCGATCGGGCTGGAATGGCATGCCGATTTCCCGACAGACTGCTTACTTCGCCACCAGCAGCACGGCCACGGCGCAATCCTTTTCGCCTACGCGCACCCGCTTGGCGGCGCCCAGCGCGCGGACCTGGCGCGGATAGCCCGGCCCGTAACCTGTCACCGTGTAGTCGCCCGCCTTCAACCCGTCGAACACGAATCGCCCCGCGCGGTCGCTTTCGAGGTAGCGCGTGCCGCCGGGCCCGGCCAGTTCCACCACCACGCCGGCAACCGGCTGCGAGATGCGCTCCGGGTCGCGGGTTTTGTCCATCTCCACCTGGTATAGCTGGTTGGTAGTCACGAACCCTTCCAGGCGCCCCGCCTGTTCGGGCGCGTGGCCCAGCAGCATCAGGTGAGCCAGGTCGTCTCCGGCGTCCGCCACCCGGCGCGTGCGCGAGCAACTGCCGGTGGAGACGATGTTCGACTCCTCGTCGTCATCGGCATACACCAGGTACGTCTCGCCCGCTTGAAAGTCGAAACCGCAATCGCCGAACGGGGTCCACAGGTCGATATAGCGCGGTTCGCCTTCGTCCTTGCCGGCGCCGGTCCGCTGGGCGTCGTCGTCGGTGTCGCCACGGAACTGCTCCAGCACTCTCAGCCGCACGTGCTTGCCGTGGTCCATCACCCAGTAGAAAAGCGCGGCGAGTTCGTTGGCGCTGGCAGCCGCGCCAATCGCCTTCTTCCGGTCGTCGGGCAAGTCTGGAAATACTTTGAGGTAGGACCGCTTCAGCTCCTCCAGCGCGCCCAGTGCGCCGCTCGCGCGCGCCTGGTCGTAGCCGCGATTGAGCGATTCGAGCGATGCCCGCTGGGCCGGATTCCAGCGGCTGAACGCGGCGGGGTCCATCGATTCCACCGTGCCGATGAAAACCACGTCGCTCGCCGCCGCCTCCCGGCAGGCCGAAAGCGACAACTGGCAGTCGCAGCCAACCAGTGCGGGCACGCACAGACACGCCGCCGCCAGCACCCGCATCATGCCTCCCATCCTACCATCCACCAGCGGCCATCCGGAGCCTTCCCCATGGGTCTATTAGCCCGTCCACGGTACTTGCGCCGCGAATTGGTACTGGGATCGCGCCCGGTCGCCGTGCGATAACCGAAGTTACGGAAGGCTCGCGACACCTCATGAAATTCGACCCGATTCCGTTGCATTGCGAGTGCGGCTGTCCGCCCATTCGGATCCACAACGTGGGGTTCTCCCCGAGCGGCCAACTGGTGATCCATTGGCGTTGCCTGGCGTGCCGCAAAACGATGTACGTGGTGAAGGACCTGGAGTTGGCCCGCGAGCGAGCCATGGTCCGTATGAGTGGCGAGGACGCCGCCGTAGCCACCACCGTCGCCGAGCGGGATTTCGACCGCCGCTTTCTCCAGAGCCTCGGCATTCGGCCCTGACGGCGCGCTAGCCCGCGCTAGCCCCCGCGTCCCACGCTGCGCCCGCAGGGAGGGAGGCATGTACCCGGCGAGTGGCGCCCTCCGTCGAGACGGCGTAAGCTTGAGTTGTGCGCCAGTTCTCAGGCGATGCAATCGGCCCTCACGTGCAGGTTCACGTTCCACAACATTTTGCCTGGCTTGCCCGTGCCGGGCACACCGGCGTTTGCGCAGCTTTGTCGCGACCTGAAGAGATTTGGCTTTAGCGCTGAAAAGTTCAGCCTCGAAACGCCATCTGCTAAACTCTCCGACGTTCGGGTCACCGTAGCGCTCCTCCAAGAGGCGGTTACGCTGCGAGTCCAGTACGAGTGGCTTGAGTTGGTAGTCCCGGCATTGGTCCAAGGGCATGAGGACTCTCTGCCCGACATCATCAACACCACCCTACAGGCCTTGGCCCTTTTGGATCCCGGCGTGGGGAAGGGTGACCTTGTCGTTCAATCTGTCGCGCACCTTCGGCTCGAGTCTTTAGACCCGGAGGTTTATCTTAGTGAACACTTGACGGGCGGGGATGAATCCTACCGGCCGGATGCATTTGCTTTCAATGTGATTTCCGGTGGAGACGTGATTCGGAAGCAGGGACGGATCGTTATCGCCGTTTCCGCAATATTCGCAGGATCGGTGTTTGTCGATTACGTCGCCGAGTACGCTAATCCCCAGATCACGTCGGACACAGTCAAAGAGATGCGAATCGACTACTACAAGAGGCTTGCGCTGCTTGGTTTGGTGGAGACCAAGGGCGAGGGGCAGAAATGAACGGGCCGCCCGCGCTAAACAACTCCCTAACGCCCGGTTTTCAGGCACCAATGCTCTTGTACCCGCAACCTCAGGGCCTCGGGACGGCGCAAGAGATCCCGCTGCGGCGCGATTCGTCCCCGCTCCAATCGACAATCCCACAGGAGCAACGCTGGCCCCCGGCGTACTCTCCGAGGGGGGATCACGTAGTGGGCAGTGGAGAGGGCGTCTTCGGGCCGAGGGCCATGTTTGTTCAATCGCCGGACTTCCGCTTCGTCGCTCAGCCCGGTCCACGCGGTCCGGATGACATTGTTTTTTTGCGTCCCAGTGGCTCTCAGCGCGGCAAAATGCCTGAACGCGAAGCCATTCAGCAGTCCGAGCAGCATTGGCTAACGGCCAATCGTTTAATGTACGTCGGAAAGTGGGTGGCTCTCTCCGGTAACCGACTGCTAGCCGTTGGCTCGAATGCCTCGGAGGTTTACGCCAAAGCTCGCGCACTGGATGTTGCCGTGCCTTTCGTGGCATACATTGACCCTGACGATCATTTGCCATTTGCGGGCTGGTAGGTTCCATGCATAGCATCGAGTTTCAAGCCCAGCACGACTGCAGCAGCGAACCATTGGGGATCACTGTTCCGATAGAACTCGGCTACGGGCCGAACCGCGTAAAGCTCACCGCGAAGGTCGACACAGGGGCCGAGTTCTGCCTTTTTCAGCGAGGTTTTGGCGAGGCGCTAGGCATCGAGGTCGAGGCCGGTGAAAGAAAGGAACTGCACACCGCCAACAGCACCTTTGTCGCTTTTGGGCACGAAGTCTCCTTGCGAGTGCTCGGTTTCGATTTTTCCCTTGTCGCATATTTCCCACTGGATCCCGACATCCGCAGAAGCTTGCTGGGTAGGCAAGGCTGGTTACTTCAGGTCCGACTGGGTCTCGTCGATTACGAGCGGCTAATCTACCTAAGTCGGTACGATGATTAGTCCCGATCCCGCGAGGCGATGCGGCAGCCCGCTCTAACACTTATGCCCGGCTTGGCCCCGCCCTACTCCCCTACCGTTTGCCCGTAAATGCGATTGAAGTATCCGTCGGTCATGCCGGCCAGGTAGTCGCAGATCACGCGGTGGACGGACGCGGTTTCGGCCCGTTCGCGATATCCGGGAGGGAGCGATTCCGGCGACGCCAGAAAGAACTCGAATAGCTCGCCGATCCTTGCCATCGAACGCAGCCGGTCCTGCGCCAGCGGTTCGGAGCAATACACGCGCGCGTACAGCAACTGTTTCAGCGCGCGCGTCAGCGCTCCGGTATCGGGGGTGAAACGCGCCACCCGCTCGGGATAGGCGCGCACCGCTTCGAAGTCCTCCAACCCGGCATCCCGCGCCGCTTCCCGGGTGCCGTCGATCAGCCCCGTCACCAGCCGGTCGATCAGTTGTCGCACCGATTCCCACACCCACTCGCGCTCGGTGGCGGCCGGATATCGGGAGCGAATCTGTTCCAGAATGGCCGCGCACGGCCCGGACTCCGATGCCACCGCGTCCGGCGTCAGGATTCCGGCCGCGTAAGCGTCGTCCAGATCGGCCGCCGTGTAGGCGACTTCATCCGCCAGGTCGATCAACTGGGCTTCGAGCGGCGGCCGCATTCCCGGCAGGTATTCGTCCATCTCGACCGATTCCCCCGGGCCGAAATCGCGCGAGTGCTTCACCATTCCCTCGCGCAATTCGAAGGTAAGGTTCAGGCCCGGAAATGCCGCGTAGCGGTGCTCGAAGCTCTCCACCACGCGCAGTCCGTGCCAGTTGTGGTCGAACCGCTCTCCGAAGCGCCGCATCTGGCGGTCCAGCGCCGTTTCCCCCGCGTGGGCGAACGGCGGATGCCCCACGTCGTGCGCCAGCGCCAGCGCTTCGGTCAGGTCCTCGTTCAGGCCCAACGTGTTGGCCACCGTGCGCGCAATCTGGGCCACTTCGATGGTGTGAGTCAGGCGATTGCGAAAGTGGTCGGAGAGGGCTGGCGTGAAAACCTGGGTCTTGGCCTCCAGGCGGCGAAACGCACGCGAATGAATCACCCGGTCGCGGTCCCGCTGGAAAGCGTTGCGGTAGGGGTGAGACGGCTCCGGATAGCGCCGGCCCCGGCTCCGTTCCACCGGAAACCTGAGGCGCTCCAGCATGGCGGAGCGGCGCCTACTGCGTCCCAATCTGGCCCAGCAAGGTAAGCGCTTCCTCGCTCACCCCGGGTTGAGGCACGAGCGGCTGCAATAGTTTTCGCGCTTCGGCTGGGTTCTTCTTGGCCAGATAGCGGGCCAGGCTCATGGTCGCCTGCGCCTTGGAAACGAACAAGGTCGGGTGATCCATCAGGTCGCGCAGAATCTTCTCGCCCTGCGCGTCCCGGCCGGTCGAAAAATAAATCTGCGCCAGCGACAAGTTGGCTAGCGAGGCATACTGCTTATCCCCGTGATCCGCCACCTCTTGAAACGTCTTCTCGGCTTGGGACAGATTGCCGGCGTCGGCCTGGCTCGCGCCCAGATAATACCCGGCGATGGCGGCTTCGCCGGTCCCCGGGTGCTGGGTTCGAATCTCGGTAAAGTCCTTGGTGACCGCCGTTAGCTTAGCTTCCTCGGACGGAAACACCAATCCGCCCGTCGCCGATGCGCCCTGTCCGGCCGGAGCTTCCTGCGCCAGAATCGCAGCCGCCAGTTGCTGCTCGAGCGCCCGGTGCTCACGCCCGCGATAAACCCAATAGCCCAAGCCCAGCGCAATCGCCACCAGGCCGATTGCCCCGTAACGGATGACTTCCTTCTGGTGCTCCTCGAACAGGCTCACCGTGTGTCCGACTTCGAGGGCGAACTTATCCGTTTTTAACTCTTTACGCGTGACTCTATCCACAAAAACCTCAGTAGGGGAAGCCTCCAGTTTAACACGTTCCCGATGAATACATATTTGGGCCGGCTCTTGCCGGGCAGGAAGACTCGCTGCACCTCGAAAGAGCCGCCTAGAAAGGCGGCTGCGGGCAAAATTGCCCACCCCACGACTTACGCAGGCGGGCGTTGGCTGGAAAAGTATGCGGCATTGGACTGAGAGTCTGCTCCACGACTTTAGGCTGCTGCGGCTGAGGACTTGCCGAGGCAGCAGTATTTGTATTTCCTGCCGCTGCCACAGGGACACATGTCGTTACGGCCGATCTTTCGGGCTTTTGTGCAGGATTGTGCATGTCGAAGCCTAGTTCGTTGGGCACGGTTGTGCAATTTTGTGCATCGGCGGGCGATTCGGCTGGCTGCATGCCGGTGGCACCCTCCATGGCAGCTAACAGGTCGGCCATGCTGGCGGGCTTTTCCTTTTCGAACTTGGGCGGGGTGGCGACTTTGTCGACGATGAAGATGGCGGCGCGGAGGCGGGTGGAGGGGGAGGAATTGGGATCGGTGAGGACGGCGCGGATGGCTTCGAAGGCGAGATCGACGGCGCGGTCGCGGTAGAGGACGGCGCGGTCGTGGTGGGCGATGGCTAATGCCTCGCGGAAATCGGGCGAGTTGCGCCAGTTGGCGATGGTGTTGCGGTGGATGCCGGCTTGGGCGGCGGCGTCGGTGAGGGTGGCGCCATTAGACAGGGCGTCGACGACTTTGAGCTGTTGGGGAGTGAGGTAAAGCATGGGGTCCCTTTCGGCTACACGATAGCGGGCGAGCGGGGAAAAACGAGGGGTGGGAGGGGGCGCGGATTGGCGGTAAGACGATGAGGGGGAAGGGGTAATAAATATTTTCGAAATCCGTGACATCGGGCGAAAGCGCGTGCCCCACCCTGGAGGCCCAAAAGTCTTGCCAAACAAGTGCGTGCGGGTTGCGTATAAGCTGTTATGGTATCCGCTTTCCGCAATCTTCGGCTTGCCGTCCGCTCGCTCCTCGGCGATAAGGGGTTCACCCTGACGGTGGTTCTGACCGTCGCCGTCTGTATCGCCGCCAACACGGCCACTTTCGCGGTGGTGAATTCGGTGTTGCTGCGGCCGCTGCCGGTGCCCGACGCCGGCTCCATTCTGCTGATGGCCAATCGATACCCGAAAGCGGGCGCCGACGTCGGCTATGACAGCGCCTCGGGCGATTACTACGACCGGCTTCGCGACGTGCACGTTTTCTCCGAGCAGGCGCTCTTCCGCACCACCGGCCAAACGCTGCAGATGCGGGACACGCCGGAGCGGGTCACCGGCATGCAGGCCACGCCTTCGCTGTTCCGGCTGCTGCGCGTACCGCCGGCTTACGGGCGCGCGTTTACCGACGCCGAGGGCGAACCGGGCGCCAACCATGAGACCATTCTGAGCGATGGTCTGAGCCGGCAGCTTTTTTCGACCCCGCGGGCGGCGCTCGGCCGCGACGTTCGCATCGGCGGCCAGCCCTACACCGTGGTGGGGGTGATGCCGGCCGGCTTCAACTTCATCGATCCGGAGGTGCGCCTCTGGGTGCCGGCGGCGTTCACCGCAGAGCAGCGGGAGGTGCGCCACTCCAATAACTGGCAGAGCGTCGGGCGGCTCAAGCCGGGGGCGACCCTGGAGCAGGCGCAATCCCAGGTGGACGCCCTCAACCGCGCCAACCTCGACCGGTTTCCGAGCTTCAAGGATCTCCTGATCAACGCCGGTTTTCATACCGTGGTGGTGCCGCTGGCGGACATGCTGGTGAAGCAGGTCCGGGGCGCGCTTTACCTGCTCTGGGGCGGGGCGGCGTTCGTGCTGCTGATCGGCGCGGTGAACGTGGCGAACCTGGTGCTGGCGCGAACCACGGTGCGGCGCAAGGAGCTTGCCACCCGCCTGGCCCTGGGCGCCGGGGCCGGACGTTTGATACGGCAGTTGGTGACCGAGAGCATTCTGGCGGCGCTGGCGGGAGGCGCGCTGGGGGCCGCGCTGGGCGCCGGATTGTTGGCCGCTCTGGCGCACGGCGGGATCGAAACGCTGCCGCGCGCCGGTGAGATTCGCGTGGATGGGTTGGTGGTGCTGGCGATGCTCGGGACCGCCGCGCTGGTCGGCATTGTGATCGGGCTGATCCCGTCGGTGCAGGTGGTGCGGGCGCGGGTCAACGACGTGCTTCGCGAAGAGAGCCGCTCGGGCACCGGCGGGCGGCGGGCGAGGCGCGTGCGGCGGATTCTTGTAGTGGCGCAGGTTGGGCTGGCGTTCGTGCTGCTGGCTGGCGCGGGATTGGTGCTGGCGAGTTTCCGCCAGTTGCTCCACGTCGACCCCGGATTCGACGTCAAAGGCGTGGTGACGGCTGCCACCAGCGTGCCCCAGTCGCTCTACCCCAAAGACGTCGACGCGCGGGCGCTGATGGACCGCACGCTCGACGCCATCCGCGCTATTCCGGGTGTGACGGCGGCCGGCGCCACCAGTACCATTCCCTGGGGCGGCGACCATAACGACAGCGTGATCCTGGCCGAAGGCTACATTATGAAACCGGGAGAATCAGTGATCTCGCCCGAACAGGTGACAGTGACGCCCGGCTACTTCGAGGCCATGCGCATCGCCATGGTAGCCGGGCGGCCGTTCGACAGGCGCGACGGCGAATCCGCCCCCGGTGCCATCCTCGTGGACGAGCCGCTGGCGCGCCACTTCTGGCCGGGCCGCAACCCCATCGGCCGGCGCATGTATCTTCCGCAGGACATCCACAATCTCCTGAAGACCGACGAGCACACGCATTGGATGACCGTGGCCGGGGTGGTTCGTCCCGTGCACACGACGGACGTGGAAGGCAGCGGCAATCCGGTGGGCGCCTATTACCTGCCCTACGCGCAGAATGTCCAGCGGGGGTACGCGCTGGCGATCAGGACCACGGGCGATACCGGCCCGATCCTGCGCGCGGTGCGTGCGCGGTTCGCGGCTATCGCACCGAACCTGGCTCTGTTCGACGTACACACCATGGAGGAGCGCGGCGACCTGGCGCTGGCGTCGCGGCGGGCATCGCTGACGCTCGCCATGTTCTTCGGCTGCCTGGCTCTGTTCCTTTCGGGCGTAGGCATCTACGGCGTGTTGGCCTACCTGGTGACGCAGCGCCAGCGCGAGATCGGCATCCGCGCCGCGCTAGGCTGCACTGCCAGCGGGGTGGTAAAGCTGGTGTTAGGCGAAGCTGTGTGGCTGCTGGGCGCCGGACTGCTGCTTGGCGTGGCAGGTTCGGTAGCGCTGCGCTCGGTAGTTGCCGGCCAGCTCTACGGCGTGAAACCGCTCGACCCGGTGGTGATGTCGGCGGTGGTCCTGACCTTGGCCGCGGTCGGCCTGGCGGCATGCGCGCTGCCCGCCCGGCGGGCTACCCGCGTGGACCCGGTGACCGTGCTGCGCGAGCAGTAAGACGACTTTTTCGTGGAGCGGAGTTTCCGAACCTGATGTCCTGGAATTTGGGCTGAGCCAGTTTCGGCGGCGAGAGGGTGGGACAGACCATCGCTTCGTGGTCTGTCGGGCCCTCGCCAGGCTCTAATCCGCCAGCAAGACAGACGGAAAAATCGTCTGTCCCACCCTCCGGGCTGCCCCGCGCCGAGCCAGCACCCTTCGTGGTACAGTGCGGGGCTGGAGCCAATGATCGTCGCAATCAAGATCGGGAACTACAAGGGCATCAAGGTGATGCCCTGGCTCAGCCTCGATCCTTTCCATGTTCTTGTCGGGCCGAATGGAAGCGGCAAAAGCACCTTTCTCGATGCCATCGAGTTTGTAAAGTCGTGCCTGCTAGACGGGCCGGTTGCGGCCGTTGAGCAGCGCGCTCCGGAATATCGCGACCTCACGTTCCTGCGCCAGGGCGGACCGATAGAATTCGACCTCCGTCTCCGCTTCTTCGAACCGCCAGGGGACGCCCTGGGAACGCTGCATTACCGTCTGGCCGTAGCGCCCGACGAACGGCTGGGCGTCCGAGTAAGCGGAGAGTGGCTGAACGTGGTCCCAAGACCGACCAGAGTTGGCCTCTTCGGCCAGACCATAACCCCGCCGGGGACTAGGCCCCGCGCAGCAACCCGCCTTCTGGGAAAGACGAAAACCGGCAGCGATTTTTACCGCCGCGAATCGGGGACCTATACGGACTCGTTCCAGTTCGGACCCGGCAAGCTGGCGTTATCACAAACCCCTGCGGACACTCAGAAGTACCCGACCGGTAACATTGTCAGGAACTTCCTCTCGCAAGGGGTTCGGTACGTTCAACTCAACAGCGTGGCGATGCGCCAGCCTACGCCAGCGACGCGTCCCACGGAGCTGGAATTGGATGGTTCAAACCTGGCGAGAGTCGTCGGGCGCCTTCTCAGAAACGGCGTTAGGCCTGCCCCGGACGTGATGCTGGCGACCCCTTCCGAGGGCCAAGCCGCCGTTGCGCGTTGGACCGAACACCTCCGCTACGCGCTGGAGGACTTGGAGTCGATTGGATGGGGGGCGCGCGCGCCGGATAATGCCGAGTACCTCATACTGAAATTTGCAGGAGGGCTGGAGTGCCCAAGCTGGCTGTTAAGCGACGGCACGTTGCGGATGCTGGCCTTGACCTTGCCCGCGTTCCTGTCCGGTCCACCGAGCTTGTACATGGTGGAGGAACCTGAGAATGGAGTTCATCCCCATGCGCTCGAAATCATCGTTAAGGCCCTGGCCGCCATACCCGGCGCCCAGGTTTTCGTTGCGACGCATTCGCCGCTAGTCGTGCAGCAGGTCGGCGCGAAGCCGTTGCTGTGCTTCACGCGAGACGAGAAGGCAGGTGTCCGGATCGTTCACGGCGAGAACCACCAGGCCCTGAAGGATTGGCAGGGGAGCCCGGATCTTGCATCGATCTTCGCTTCCCGGGTGCTTGGATGAAGGACCTTTTCGTCTGGACGGCCGACTCCGATGCGCAAGCCCTCATTCGAGCGGTGCTGCAGCGCCATCGCGATCTCCAGATCCATCCAATTTCCTTCGACGTCGACAGGCTCTTCAGCCGCGACTCGGGGATGGTGAAAGAGGGGCCGGAGATTGCGCGCGCCAAGGTAAAGAAAACAGAGTACTCGCGCCTGATCCTGATTTGGGACCACGATGGCAGCGGTTGGGAACGCGTGGTGCCAGAGCAGGCGGTAACTCGGATTCAGCAACGGCTGGATGGGGTGACGTGGACCGACCGTTCGGCGGCCGTTGTAATTGTGCCGGAGCTGGAGGAGTGGCTGTGGCACTGTCCGGCAAGCGTTGCCCGACATCTCGGGGTAAGCGCGGCTGATCTCGACACGCTGACAGCCCGCGTTGCAGCCGAACTAGACCTTTCACGAGAGCCCTGTTGTCGCGAGAAACCGAAGGAGCTTTTCGAGGGTGTCCTTTATTATAATAGGCGACGAAAGCCCCTGCCAGAGGATTTTAGGATGCTGGGTTCCTCCGCCAACTTGGCGAAATGGAGCGCCAGCGAGACCTTTGGCCGCTTGGTAGAGATACTCCGGGCTTGGTTTCCAGCGCGATAGGACTGCGCAACGCGGCTCTTCCACCTGTCCCTAATCCGCCCGCAACGCGAGCATCGGGTCCGCCTTGGACGCCCGCCGCGCCGGCAGGTAACATGCCGCTAGCGACACCACCGCCAGCAGGCCAGTGACTGCCAGGTACGCCGCCGTATCCGTGGGGGTCACGCCGAACAGGAAACTGCCGAACACTCTGCCCGCGGCGGCGCTGAGAACGAGACCGACGCCGACTCCGATACTCGTCAGCAGCAGGCCATCCTTCAATACCTCTTCCACTGTCTGCCGCGGCGAGGAGCCCAGCGCCATCCGGATGCCGAACTCGCGCGTTCGGCGCGCCGTATAGAACGCCGCCACGGCGTAAAGCCCGATGGCGGCGACCAGCAGCGAACCGGCGCCGAACAATCCGAGCAAGTCCGCGATGAAATGCACCGGCCCCAGAAACTCGTCCCACGCGTCGTCCATCGTCTCCAGGCCAAACACGGCGGCGCGCGGCTCGGCTCCCCGCAAGGCGGCGCGAATCGACGGGGCCACCGTGCCCAGGTTACCGGCATAGCGTAAGTGAAGCACGTACCGTCCCGGCGCGGCAGGGCTATGGCGCAGCGGTAGAAATACGAAGTTGCCCCGATCCTCCTGCCGCAGGCTGATGGCGCCGCCCGGGCCAATCGCCGAAAAGGCGCCATTGGGGACCACGCCGACCACCGCGACCTCGGCGCGCCCAATCCGCAGCGTGCGCCCCACCGCGGATTGGCCGCGCCACAGCGCCTGGGCCAGCTTCTGATTGACGACCGCGCCCGGCGCTTCGTCTCCGCCCAGCCCGCGGCCCGCCACTATGGGTACGCCCAACGTCCGCAGATAATCCGGCCCCACGAAGTTGCCGTCCGTCGAAAGCGGCTCATGCGAACCGGCGGCCATCACCGGCAGCCCCGTCCAGGCTCGCGGCGGCGCGTTCTGCGCATAAGAAACCGAGACCAGGCCAGGCACGGCCAGAAGGCGCTGGCGCAGGCGCTCCAGCACAGCGAGATTCTGCTCTCCGGTAGCGGCAGCCCCGCTGGTATCCACGCTCGCCAGCAACAGGCGGTTCTTGTCGAAGGAAAGTCCGGTAGCGTCCATCAGCCGCGCCGAGCGCCAGGCCAGGCCGGCGCTGGTCAGCAACAAGACGCAAAGCGCGAGCTGCGCCACCACCAGCACGTTCGCCAACCGGGAACGGCCCTGGATGACGCAGTGCTCTCCGGCTTTTAGAAAAGGCAGCAATTCCTGACGCCAGCCGCGCACCGCCGGCGCCACCGTAAACGCCACCGTGGCGCATACCGCCAGCAGTAGCGCGTACAGCGTGACGCGCCAATCCGGCGTGAGGTCCGGCGCCAGGCGCGCACCGGATTCGAGCGGTGGAACGAACTTGACGATCGCGCCGCAGGCCCATTGCGCAAACAGGCAAGCCGCCGCCCATGCCGCCAGCGACAGCGCCAGGCCTTCCGCCAATTGAATGCGGAGAATGCGCGCGCGCGAGGCGCCGATCGATTGCCGCACGGCCATTTCCCGCTGGCGCATGGCGGCCCGTGCCAGCATCAGGGTGGCCACGTTCGCACACACGATCAGCAGGGTCAGTAGCGCCACCATGGTGAGGATGGCCATGAAGAAGCGCGCCTGCCCGCTCTGATAAATGCCGAACGCGGTGGCGGAATACGGCTGGAGCACGATGCGCCGGCCCTTGGCGATTTCGGGATAGGCGCCCGCAATCCGCCGCGCGAACGTGTCGAATTCGGCCTGCGCCCCAGAAAGCGACGCCCCCGGTGCGAGCTGTCCGATGATGCTCACGCCGCGCTCGGCGCGCTCGTTCAACGCCATGCCCCGCCGCACGGAATGGGGTGAGAGTGGCACGCCCACTTCGAAATAGGGCACGAAGCCGGCGCCGTGAAAATCCGGCTGGGTGACGCCAACGACTGTGGCCGGCCGCCCATTTAGCGTGATGCTCTGTCCGATGACGTCAGCCGCGCCCTCGAACTGGTTCTGCCACACATGCCAGGCGATAATGGCGGCCGACGGTCCCAAACCGGACGCTTCTTCGACGGTGAACTCGCGTCCTTTCACGATCGAAACCCCGAGCGTCCGAAAATAGTTGGGGCTCACGAGTTGCCCGCGCACCTCCCAGGTGGTTCCGTGGATGCCCGCCGTATAGCGGTCGGGGGCGGCGGCGGCCAGGTGCCGCATGCTCTTTGTTTCGGCGGCGTAATCCAGGTAGTTCAGGTAGCTGTCCGCACCGCCATAGGGATCGCGGCCGCGTCCGTCGTTGACCACCCCCAGCGAAACCAGGCGGCTCGCGTGAACCCCCGGCGCGGGCTTGGTCAGAACGCCGTGGATAATCGAATAGATCGTGGTATTGCCGCCCACTCCGATGGCGATCAGCGCCACCGCGGCGGCACTGAATCCGGGCGACCGCGTAAGAATGCGCGCGCCGTAGCGCAGGTCGCGGAGCGTTTGTTCGAGATGCGTCCCCAGCGCGACTCCATCGCGAGGCTCGCTGAAATCCACATAAGCGGGAATCCTGCTGGCGCCGCCGTGCAGATCCAGCGCTTCGATTTCCGCCTCCGGCAGATCCTCGAACTGCAAGCGGTTGCCGGGCGATGCCGCGGCTCGCGTGGTGCGCTTCCGCGCCCAGATCGCCAGAATGCCGAGCGCCCCCAGCAGCACGACGAATCGCATCGCGCCGTGCATACTCCAGTATTCGAGATGCACCCCCTGGCTGGCCGCAAACAGAAACCCGATGCCGTAACAGCCCAGCCGCACATGGATATTCGACTTACCCGGCAGATACGCGCAGGCGAAGGGGATCTTGCGGAAACGGCGCAGCGAAGTCTCCACCACCAGAACTGCTACCACCCCTAGAAGCGCCACATGTTCGGCCGCCCCCACCGCCGGCCAGATCGAAAAATAGATCGCCGCGGAAGCCATCCACACCGGCGCCGCGGTGACGGCGTACAGCGCCTTCCGCACCGCTCCGAAATAAGCCGCCGGACTTTCGACCGCCGTGATTTCGAAAATCCAGTTGGCCCGCAGGGCAATGGGAAGCGCGAAGACGGCGCGCGCGCCGATCGCGGCGAAGAACAGCAGCACCAGGCCGGCCACCAGAAACGGCACGTTGGGTTGGTTCCACGGCACTTTCCAGAACTCGCTCTCGAGTGGATCGCCGCCGTAAATCAGCTCGCGCGAATACGCCAGCGCGATGGCGAGGCCGATGCCCATGTAGGCCGCCAGCAGGAGGCGGTGCTGCCGGCTGCGCGCGATGGTGCGGGCGGTGAACAGCACGATGGCGCGGTCGATCGGCCTCGCCAGCAGCCTCGCCGTCAGGTATGCGCCGATTCGCGCCGCCGGGCGCGACCGGTCGGCCGGCGCGATGTCCGGCTGTTCCACAATGCGGCGCAGGTTTCCGCCGTAGGCCAGCGCAAAGGTGACCGCGGCCAGCGAAATCGCCGCCGCCAGGGCGTAGAGCGCGGTCCGGCCGAAATCCATAAACCAGAAAGACGGGAACCACGGAAATTCCCTTGCGCGGGCGAGCGGCGGTTTCAGAAAATAAGCGCCCAGGGTGACGAAAAACGCGCCGAGCTGCAGAAAGCTGGAAGCCCGCAAGAATAGCCGGTAGCTCAACAGTTGCGCCGCCAGCCCCTGCAGCGCCACCATCGCGCACCCCACAAACAGGCCCGCCGCCAACATCCTCAGCCAGTACGCCGCAAACGACCCCAAGCCGCCAAACAGAAACGGAAACATCAGCCCGGTGAAACAGTTAGTGGCGACGATACTGATGCCCAGCGCGCTCGCCATCGCCCCCGCCTTGGCCAGGAAGATGGTGCGGGCGCGTACTGGCAGCAAACCGAGCACCAGGCAATCGCGCCGGTCCGGAAACATGGCGTTCCACGCCAGGATGGAAAACAGCCCGGCGATCGCCATGGTGCTGGCCAGCAGAAATTCTTGGTCCACGCGCGCGGCTTTCATAAGCGCCGCCCGCGGCAGCGGCGATGCCACGTACTTGCTCACCGTCTCCACCGCGAAGGTGAAGCTGAACGCGGCCTGCATGCTGACGAACTGGACCAGCAGTTTCTGGATCTCGCCGCGCGAAGAAAACGCTTCCAGATCCACCAGGCGCGTCAGAAAATCGCGATACAGGATGCGGAACTGGCGGGTTTCGCCGGGCACGGCTTACCCCTCCATCACCTGTACGATTTGCCTGGTAACGGCCGCGGTATCCTGCTCCACGGCCAATTGCGAAAAGATGCCTTCGAGAGTGGGCAGCGCCATCAAGGACCGCAGTTCGGCGATCGAATCGTTCGCCACCACGCGCCCTTTGTGCAGAATCACCACCCGCGAACAAACCCGCTCCACCGTGTCCAGCTCGTGCGAGCTGAACAGCACCACCTTGCCGTGGGCGGCGAGCTCGCCGATCAGGCCGCGCAGCACCAGGGCGGAATTCACGTCCAACCCGGAGAACGGCTCGTCCAGCAGCACCAGTTCCGGATTGTGCAACAGCGCGGCCGCCAGCAGGATCTTCTGGCGCATCCCCTTCGAATAGGAGGAAATCGGCACGTGCCGGTCGCCGTGGAGCGAGAGCAACTGCAGGAAACCGTCGACTTTCTCCGCCAGGCGCGCAGCCGGCAATCCGCGCAATTGCCCCACCATCTCCAGGTACTCGGCGCCCGTCAGGTGCGGATAAAGCTGCGGCTCTTCGGGCACGTAACCGAGGCGCTGGCGGTAGGCGATGGGGTCCCGTTCGATCGGCTCGCCGTGAAACAGAATCTCGCCTTCGGTGGGCTCGATCAACCCCACGATCATCTTGAGAGTGGTCGATTTGCCGGAGCCGTTCGGCCCCAGGTAGCCAGTGACTTCCCCGGCCCGCGCCACGAAACTGACATCTTTAACCGCGACGGTGCCGGTATAGCGCTTGGTGACATGACGCAGCTCAAGCATCCTGTGCCCCCTCGGAGTTTGGACCCTGGCCGGGCCGAAAAAGTTCCCGCGGCGGGCCAAAGGGAGCCTGAAAAGTACTTATCTGCGTTTATCGTTTTGTGCGCGATTGTGCATTTTTGTGCACTTTGCACATCGGCCCTATTCGTCCGCCTTTTCGGCCTCCTGCCGGAGCAGCCGCCAGAGCGCTTCGACGTGCTCCCGTTCGGTGGGCAGGGCGCCGATCGAGATCCTGACCATCCAGCGGTCGTCGAGAATCGCGGGAGTGAGATACGCCTGGCCGCCGCGGTTGATTCGATTCGCCCAGGCGAGGGTGTGCCGGTCCAGATCGGCCTCGCTCAGGCCTTCGGGCTCGTGGCGGATGCAAAGGGTTTGCAGGGGCACCGGCGCCAGCAGCCGCCAGCCGGGGGTTTTCGAGATTTCGCCGGCCAGCCAGCGGGCATTGGCCAGGTCGCGGCGCAGGCGAGCCTGGAGGCCGGCTACCCCTTCCGACCGAATCGCGAACCACAGCTTCAGCGCGCGGAAACGCCGCCCCAGCGGCAGGCCCCAGTCGCGCAGGTTCTTGACTTCGGCATCGGCGGCGGTTTGCAGATAGCTGGGGTTGCTCGACATGACGCGGACCAGGTGCTCGGGAGAGCGCACGTAGTAGAGCGAACAATCGAACGCCACGCCCAGCCATTTGTGGACGTTCAGGACCAGCGAATCGGCGCCTTCCACCCCCTGCCACATGGAGCGGCACTCGGGAAGAATCATGGCGGAGCCGGCCAGGGCGGCGTCCACGTGCATCCATATCTTACAGCGGGCGGCGATGGCGGCGATCGCCTCCAGCGGGTCGAGGGCGGTGGAGGTGGTGGTGCCGACGGTGGCGGCCACGGCGCAGGGCTTGCGGCCCTCCTCAAGGTCGCGGCGGATGGCGGCCTCCAGAGCTTCCGGGCGCATGGCGTAGGCGGCATCGTGATCCACCAGGCGAAGGTTGTCGCGGCCGTAACCGGCCAATAGCGCCGCCTTCGATACCGAGCTGTGGCTGTGCGCGGAAGTGTAGACGACCAGCGGGCTTTTTTCGGCCGCCAGGCCGCCGCGCGTGGAGCCGAAATCGGTGGCCCGTTCGCGCGCGCACAGCAGGGCTACCAGGGTGGAAGTGGACGCGGTGTCTTGAATCACGCCGCTCCAGGCCGGCGACAGGCCGACCATCTGGCGCACCCAATCGGTGGCGACTTCCTCCACCTCGGTAAGCGCCGGGCTGGATTGCCAGGACAGGCCCAGCACGCCCAGGCCGGTGCTGGCGAAATCCCCGAGCACGCTCCCAAGCAGGCCATTGGAGGGGAAGTAACCGAAGAAGCGGGGATGCTGCCAGTGAGAAAGGCCGGGCAGGACGATACGCTCCAGATCGCCCATCATAGCCTCGAACGGCTCGGGATCAGACGGCGGCACGGCCGGAAGCTGAGCGCGCACCTGGCCCGGTGCGGTTTGCGCCATCACCGGAAAACGATCCGTGTGAGCCCGGTAATCGGCAATCCAATCCACCAGCCGGTGCGCGGCCTGGCGAAATTCTTCAGGGGTCATACTTCCATCATCTAACAGGCAGGGCGGGCGGCGGGCCAGCAAGCCAGCCACACGGTTTGGCGGAGTGCTCAACGCAGTTGCAGCAGTTGCTCGACGGTGATCCCCGCTTCGTTCAGAATTTGGCGCAGAGTCCCAGGACGGACCTGCTTGTGATCCGGAACGACGACACGGGCATACGGGTCGGCGCGCCTTAGGACGATGTGGCTCCCTCTTTGGCGGTTAACGACAAATCCCACCCGCAGAAGCGCCTTCACCAGTTCCTGACCGGAAAGGTCCGTGGGCAACTTCACCGCGTGCCGGTCTTGATCTCGAAGTATTCTCTGCCAGCTTCGGACGGGACCGGGTCGCCAGCGGCGATACAGTCCTCGATGTATAGATCCGCGGCTTCGCGGATGTTCCTCAAGACCTCATCATGAGTGTCGCCTTGGGATACGCAGCCGGGCAGTGCGGGCACGATGGCGACGTATCCCCCGTCATTTTCCCGTTCGAGGACGACAGTATAGCGCATGGAGTTTGGCTCTTTGACTTTGATCATACCAGCGAATGCAGTGAGAAGGGCCGCGGCGTTCCAGGGCACCGCGTTGGCGTGAGCCCGGCCGGCTGTGGGCAGAATTGCCCGCCCCGCAGCTCGTATGGGGAGCGCGCGCGCCACGGTACTAGGAACGCCTGGCTTATGGCGCACTCCCGCGCGGCGAATGGGTCTTCGCATACACCGGCACCAGTGTCTCGATCGTCCGCCGCTTGTATTCGAAGGAGAGACGCTTGATGTCCACGCCATACAAGCGATGGAGATTGGGCTCGTTCAATACTTCGTCGACCGGACCGCAAGTAACCTCGCTGCCGCCAAGCATTAATAACGCGTTGTCCGCCACGGCCAAGGCGTGGTGCGGGTGATGCGTGGTGAAGACTACGGTCAATCCATCCTGGTGAGACAGCCGGCCGATCCAGTCGAGAATCAGCATCTGATTCTTAAGATCCAGTGCGGAAGTTGGTTCGTCAAGGATCAGGGTAACGGCGTCGGAAACCACCGCACGGGCAAGAATCACCAACTGCCGCTCGCCGCCGGATAACTCGTGGAATGGCCGTGCCGCGAAGTCCGAAATTCCGAAGCGGTCGAGTACGGCCAGGGCAGCGTCCTCGTCCCTGGTCGATGGCTGGGAAAACAGACCGACGTGTTTGGCGCGTCCCATCAGCACCATGTCCAGGACCGTGTAGTCGAAGCTGACTTGAAAAAGCTGAGGGACGAAAGCCGTCTTGCCGTGGATGGAGAAGGACCCCTCGGCCGGCTTGAGCGCTCCCAGCAGAATCCTCAGCAGCGTGGTCTTACCACATCCATTCGGGCTAAGCAGCGCGAAAACGCTCCCCCGCTTTACCACAGCGCTGTAATTTCGGAATAGCCAATGGGCGGGGCGATAGGCATGCCCGAGCGCGTCGAAACGAATCGCCGCATCACTCACGCTTCCACCCCCTGCCCTGTGTCTTCCAAAAACAGGAGCGTCCCGGCAACCAGAGTCACGCCCGAAATGATCGCCACTTTTTCATAAGTGGCGCCGGCAAAGCTGCCCAGCAGCCAAAACAGGATGGTAGGCAACTTCGACGATGGATCCGCGAGCGTTTCCATCAGCCCGACCGCCGCCGAGAAGAGAGAGCCGACGATTACGCCGGAGAGCACCAGCGCGAGCATGCTGCCCGTGCCGGAAAGCTTGGCCAAGCCGAGTGCCGCGGTCAGGGCCAGCAGACCAAATCCAAAGGCCAGCGCGACCACTCCTAGCATGGGCAGCGAGAGCATAATCGCCAGGACTCCGCCGCAGGCCGCCCCGGAAGAAACGCCCGCGACCTCCGGCCCCACCAGCGGATTACGGAATACGCCCTGCATCGCCGCGCCGGAGAGCGCCAGTCCCATGCCCGCCAGGGTCACTACCAGAATGCTCGGCAGACGGATGATTTCCACCACCACCCAGGGTTGGTCTGCGTACGACCGAGTCGCGTGCAGCGGTGACGTAGTGAGCAAGATGTGGATAATCTGGCCCACCGGGACGGGATAACGGCCGAGGGTGAGCGAACCGATCATGAGCGCGGCGAGGACTGCGAACAAGCCCAGGATGAGGATGTTGGCCCGGCCGCTTCGACGGTGTTCTCGCGCCTCTACTTGAGGTCTCTCTATTATCGTTTCTGTGTGAGCCACTGCGCCTCATTTATACTACTTCAGAGTTTCCATTGCGAAGCCGGTTCGCGCTTCCCAGCCGCACCAGTGGCGGCGGATTCTTGGAACGGGACCTCCCCACAAGATCCCGCGTCAGGCTCCAGTCGAGATGGAGCGGTTGCCTATCAAGGTATCGATCCAACCAGGCACGTTCGATGTCCATGGGGAATTCGTAGATTTTGGTTCCATCGGGATCTCCGCACGCTTCACGCAGCTCCTCACGGCTGGGCATACTGGCGAAGACCGCGCGAGTGCGCCGTTCCAGATCCGCAAAAGTCTCCTCGCAGGAGGTCGCTTCAATCCGGTCGATATTGTCGTCGTCCACGTACAACTGCAGCAGAACGTCTTCTTCCAGCGGCGTTGTATCCTTGCGAAACAGTTCGATCCATTCCCGTTCCGGGCGGAGGCTCGCGGATCTGTTTGCATTGAAGCTGTCCACTACCCACGTTGGCAACTGGTCCAGATCGCGCTCGGTAATGCGTTCGTCTTCGTGGTGCGCACCGTATCCGGCTGCCAGGAAGAGCCTGGCGTTCCGCTCCGTGGCCGGGCCGACAAAGGAATCCAGTATTTCCACTGTCTCATCGAGGATGGGTAGCGTGGATTTTGTCACAAAAAGCCACTGATGCACGCCGATACCCAGTTCCCTGGCGAGCCGCTGTGTCCTCATCGGGAATTCAAAGTCGCCTTCACGCCCATTCCACCGATCGTGTACCAGTCCGTGCCCCGCCATGGCGGCGCCAACGCTGTCGATACCGAGTTCCCGCCTCACCAGCAGCCATTTCCGCATCTCGTCGTCGGGGAGCATCTTCAGGCCGCCAAGCATAATGCAGAATTACCGATTCCGGACTCGGCCCTCCGCTTGCGGAGAATCAACTTGCCTCATGAACCGCTCGTATTCGGCCGAATGCAGATTTTCTTTCAGGTAATGGCACGATCGATCGCATCGTCGGTCAGACCGTAGTGAAACACTTCCCGATAGGTTTCTCTGTATTCCGCACGAAGGCGACGAGGCATTGCATCCGGATGAATGATTTCCGCAAGCCAATCGAGCAACAGGGGCTCGTCCAGGAATTGGTTGGAGTCGGCATACGACGGAGTTCTGTAGACCCGGCGGTTCTTGATCGCCTTAACGCTGCCGGCGCACCGTGCCGCGTGCTTTAATATTACGGGCTTCGGTCGAGCCGAGGCCGCTTTTCGCCATGAACATCAACCGATCCGAACCTCGCGCGGCGGCCGCGCCGGTACCTTCGCGGAGTTATGGCTCCGCCATGGCCGTGATTTCGTCGGTCTTCTTTATGTGGGGATTCGTGACCGTGCTCAACGACATCCTGGTGCCCCACCTGAAGGCCATTTTCGCGCTCAATTACACCGAGACGATGCTGATTCAGTTCACTTTCTTCTCGGCGTATTTCCTGATGTCGATGCCGGCGGCCAAAGTGATTGCGTGGATTGGGTATCACCGCAGCATCGCGGTGGGGCTGGGGGTGATGGGGTTGGGCGCGCTGATGTTCGTGCCGGCGGCGACGATTCCGAGTTACGGGGTATTTCTCTCCGGCCTGTTCGTGGTGGCGTCGGGGATGACGCTGCTGCAGGTATCGGCCAATCCGTACGTAGCGGTGCTGGGGCCGCCGGAAGGCGCGTCGAGCCGTCTCAACTTGGCGCAGGCGCTGAACTCGCTCGGGACCACGATTGGGCCGTGGGTGGGCGGTTTCCTGATTCTCTCCGCCGCCACCGGCACCAACGAAACCGCCGGCATGACGGCGGTGCAGGTGCAGGCGCACAAGCTGCTGGAGGCTTCCACGGTGATCAAGCCCTACGTGGGAATCGCCATTCTGCTGGGACTGCTGGCGCTGGCGATCGCGTGGTTTCGCCTGCCGACGCTGGCCTCGATCGAAGACCCCAGCCATCACACCCACGTGGAGGGCGACACGGCCTGGCGGCATCGGCCGCTGGTGCTGGGAGCGGTGGCCATCTTTCTTTATGTGGGAGCGGAAGTGGCCATCGGCAGTTTTCTGGTGAGCTATTTCATGCAGCCCAAAATCGCCGGGCTGGGCGCGCAGCAGGCGGCGAAATATGTGTCGCTGTACTGGGGCGGGGCCATGGTGGGGCGGTTCGCGGGGTCGGCGATTCTGCGGGTGGTGCGAACCGGGACGTTGCTGGGGCTGAGCGCGCTGGCGGCCTGCGCGCTGGTGCTGACGTCGGTGGGGACGAGCGGGCAGGCGGCGATGTGGAGCATCATCCTGGTGGGGCTGATGAATTCCACCATGTTTCCGAGTATCTTCACGCTGGGGATCGACGGGTTGGGGAAGCTGACGGGGCAGGGATCGGGAATCCTGATCGCGGCCATCGTGGGCGGCGCCATCATTCCCATCGCGGAAGGCGCGCTGGCGGACCGGATCGGCTTGCAGATCGCGTTTCTGCTGCCCGCGGTTTGCTACCTATATATTGTGTTTTACGGATTTGTAGGGTCGCGGCGTGTAACCGCTCCCTGACGGTCGCGGCTCGGAAGCGCGACGATTCCGCCCGTTTTACCGAGCCGCGACCGTCAGGTAGCGGTCGTTTTGAAACGAGGTAACGGCCATGATGTTCCATCGAGAACTGATTCTGCTGCTGGCGGCGATCTCGCCGCTGGCGGCGCAGATTTACACCCGCGGCGTCGGCGTCTATCCGGGCGATCCGCGCGAGGATTGGTCTCCTTCCTTCGAAATCGATTCCACCACTTACCGCAACCTGGCGCTGCACCGGCCGGCGTATCAATCGAGCAGCTACGATTACAACCTGACGGCCCAGCTTGTGACGGATGGGATTCGCGAAACGCGCCAGCCGCGGTGGATCGCGGTGCGGACGAGCCAGCAGGGGATGGTGCCGAAGAATCAGCGGGAGCTGCTGTTCGACGATAATTGGTGGACCACGGTCGACCTGAGCGGGACGCGGACGTGGGTGGAACTGGAATGGGGCGGTGACGCGCCGCCGGGAATCGACCGGGTGGAACTGGAAGGCACGGTGGAAGGCCGTCCGCCGGAAAACCAGGAATGGGCGGCGGTGGTTTCGGGGTCGGCCGATGGCAAGGCTTGGCGGGAATTGGGACGCGCTTATGGCATGGCCCATCCCACCGGCGAGTGGAAGGCATCGATCGGCTGGCCCGCAAGCAGCGCGGCGGTGCGTTTCTATCGCTTCGATTTCGAAAGCGGCCGGCCGGTGGAGTGGCACGTGGCCGAAGCGCGGTTCTATCGCGGACAACAGCGGGTACGCGTTGGCGGCCCGTACGACTTCACCAGCGCGTGGCGGAGCGCCGGCGCGGGCAGCGAATGGGTTTCGGTGGACCTGGGAGCGGACTGCACCTTCGACCGAGTGGCGCTTTACTGGATTCATCGCGCGGCGACGGGTGAGATTCAAATCTCCGATGGCGGCCACGCATGGCGCACCCTGCAGCCGCTGGCGGAAGGCGCCGGATTGACCGACGATATCCATCTGGCGAGCCCGGCCCACGCGCGCTGGGTGCGGCTGTGGCTGACGCGCGCGCAGGCTGACGAGCCGTACATCTTGAGCGAGTTCGAAGTGTATGGCAAAGGCGGGCCGGTGCCGAAGGCCAAGCGGGCGCCGGCCGCGGTGAGCGCGGATGGGCGGCTGGAGCTGGCGGGAGGCAAATGGCGGATCGAACGCGCATCGCAGGTTCATGCGGCCGGTGCGGCGCTCGCGACGCCGGGGTTCGCCGATTCGTCGTGGATGGTTGCCACGGTTCCCGCCACGGTGATTTCGAGTTGGTGGAATGCGGGCGCGATTCCCGATCCTAACTTCGGCGCCAACCAGCTCGCCATCTCGGATTCTTTCTTCTGCGGCGATTTCTGGTATCGCGACGAATTCACCGCGCCTCGGCTGGTGGCGGGCCGGCGCGCGTTCCTGGACTTCGACGGCATCAACTGGAAGGCGGAAGTGTTTCTGAACGGGCAGCGGTTGGGACGGATCGAAGGTGGGTTCGTGCGGGCACGCTTCGACGTGACGGCGCTGGTGCGCCCGGGCCAGGTGAACGCCCTGGCGGTGCGGGTGGAGAAGCTGGCGACGCCAGGCAGCGTGAAGGAGAAAACGCTGCAATATCCGACCAAGAACGGCGGCGCTCCGGGGGCCGACAACCCCACCTACCACGCCGCCATCGGCTGGGACTGGATTCCGACGGTTCGCGGGCGCGACACCGGAATTTGGGCCGGCGTGTCTCTGACCCAGAGCGGCGCGGTGACGGTAGAGAATTCCGAGGCCGATACGGTGGCGCTGGCGGCGGATGGATCGAGCGCGGATATGCATATCGAGACGAACCTGGTGAACCGCAGCGGCGCGCCGGTGAGCGGAATGCTGCGCGGACGGTTCGGCGAAGCAGGTTTCGAACAGGCGGTGACGCTGGCGGCGCACGAAAGCCGCGTGGTCAAACTCGATGCGGCCGACCACCCGACGCTGCATTTGCAAAAGCCGAAATTGTGGTGGCCCAATGGCTATGGCGAGCCGAACCTGTACCCGGTGGAGGTGGGCTTCGCCATCGGCGGCGCGGTGTCCGATCGGCAATTGTTCCGCGCCGGCGTGCGCCGTTTCACTTACAGCGAAGACAATCACACGCTGCGCATCTGGATCAACGGGCGGCGATTCGTGGGGCGCGGCGGAAGCTGGGGATTTCCGGAATCGATGCTGCGGTATCGCGCGCGCGAATACGATGCGGCGGTGCGCTATCACCGCGACCAGAATTTCACCATGATCCGCAACTGGGTGGGGCAAACCGGCGACGACGCATTTTACGATGCCTGCGATAAATACGGCATCGTGGTATGGCAGGATTTCTGGCTGGCCAATCCGTTTGACGGGCCGGACCCGAACGACAATGCCATGTTCCTGGCCAACGCGCGCGACTACGTTCTGCGCAACCGGCGGCACGCTTCGATCGGGCTGTACGTGGGGCGTAACGAAGGCTATCCGCCGGACCCGATCGAGCGGGGGCTGCGCCGCATTCTGGCGGAGCTGGCGCCGTCGCTTCATTACATTCCCAGCTCGGCGGACGACGTGGTCAGCGGGCATGGGCCGTATCGCGCCATGCCGCCGCGCTTTTACTTCGCCCAGCGCGCTACCCCGAAGATGCACAGCGAGCTTGGCATGCCCGACATTCCGACCTTTGACAGCCTGCGCGCCATGATGCCGGAGGAGGATCTATGGCCGCAGGACGACGTTTGGGCTCTGCACGATTTCGTTCTGCAGGGGGCGCAGGGCGGGGCGGCTTTCCGCGAGGCGATCGACGTCGGCTACGGCGGGGCGAAAGACGCGGCGGAATGGACCGGGCTGGCGCAGTTCATCAACTACGACGGGTACCGGGCCATGTTCGAAGCGCAGAGCCGCAACCGCATGGGCATGCTGCTGTGGATGAGCCATCCGGCGTGGCCATCGTTCGTGTGGCAGACTTACGACTACTACTTTGAGGTGAACGGCGGTTATTTTGGCGCCAAGAAAGGTTCCGAGCCGCTGCACGTGCAATGGAACCCGGTGGGCGACAACGTGGAAGTGGTGAACTACAGCGGCGGCAACGCCACGGGCCTCAGCGTTTCGGCGCAGATTCTGAACCTGGATGGAAGCGTGAAATGGGAGAAGAGCGCGGCGGTGGAGAGCGGCGAAGACAGCACGGTTGCGCCCATTCATCTGGAGTACCCGGCAGGACTCACGCCGATACACTTCATTCGTTTGAAGCTGACGCGCGCGGGCGAAGTGGTTTCGGAAAATTTCTATATGCGCGGCACGGCGGAAAACCATTTCGCCGCCATCCGCGCGCTGCCCAAGGTCACGGTGGAAGCGAACACCACGATCGAACGGCGCGACGGGTGGGTGCTGACCACGCAACTGCACAATACCTCCGCGCAGCCGGCGCTGATGGTGCGCGTGAAGGCCGTGCGCGAACAAACGGGCGACCGCATTCTGCCGGCGATCTATAGCGACAACTACGTGGCGCTGATGCCGGACGAGCGGAAGACGATTGTGACTCGCCTGGAGGACGCGGACACGCGCGGGGAGCGGCCAAAGGTAGTGGTGGAGGGGTTCAATTTGGCGAAGTGAGCGAGGGCGGCGGCGAGATCGACGCGAGATAGAATGAGCTTGCAACAACCACGAGGTTGAGGAGAGATCGGTGCGAGAACTCATAGCGCTGGGAGTGATTTTGGCGGCGAGCGGCTTGCCTTCGCGCGGGGCATCGTTTTACCCCGCGCGGCTGGACGATCCCAAGGCGGTATACCTGGAGGCGGGTCAGTTCGGGGCCAAAGGCGATGGCGTGGCCGACGATAGCGCGGCGGTTCAGGCTGCGGTGGACAAAGTCCAGGAGACGACCCGCGAAGGAATCGTCTTTATTCAGGAGGGCCGCTATCGTGTGACCCGGACCATTTATGTTTGGCCGGGCGTGCGGCTGATCGGCTATGGCGGGAAGCGTCCGGTGTTCGTGCTGGCGGGCGGCACGCCGGGATTCCAGCAGGGAATCGGCTGCATGTTTTTCTTCGCGGGAGGACGGAGACAGAACGGCGGCCCCTTCGCGGGCCGGGGTTTCCGGATGCCGGATCCGCCGCCGGGAACGGTTCCGCCAGATTCGACGATCTTCGATGCCAATCCGGGCACGTTCTATTCCGCCATGAGCAACATCGATTTCGAGATCGGCGCTGACAACGCGGCGGCCGTCGGCATCCGTTTTCACGTAGCGCAGCACGGCTATCTGGCACACATGGATTTCCAGATCGGCTCCGGCCTGGCGGGCCTCCAGGATGTGGGCAACGAGGGGGAAGACCTGCATTTTCACGGCGGCCGGTATGGCATCCTCACGCGCAAACCGTCGGCGGCCTGGCAATTCACGCTGATCGATTCGACCTTCGACGGCCAGCGGGAGGCGGCGATACGGGAGAACGAGGCGGGGCTGACGCTGGTCCACGATGAGTTTCGAAACGTGCCCACCGCCATCGCCATCGACCCGCATTATTCCGACCAGCTTTGGGTAAAGGACGCGCGGTTCGAGAACATCGGCGGCCCCGCCATCCTGATCGGCAATGAGAACAGCCGGATGACGGAGATCAACCTGGAAAACATCGTTTGCCGCCAGGTGCCCGTCTTTGCGCGATTTCGAGAGAGCGGGCGGCAGCTTGCCGGGGCGGGAGAGATATACGAGGTAACTGCCCTGTCGCACGGCCTCACTTTCGCCGCGGAAGGCGCCATCGGCGAAATCAAGACCAGCTACCATGCCGCGCCTTTGAAGACTGTGCCGCCATCCACGCCGAGCGCGATCCGCGGCTTGCCGCCGATGGCCGAGTGGGTGAACTTGCGGACACTGGGCGCCAAAGGCGACGGCAAGACCGATGAGACGGCCCTGATTCAGAAGGCGATCGCGGAGCATCGCGTGCTTTACATTCCTTCCGGCCACTACGTCGTCAGCGATACGTTGAAGCTGGGTCCGGAGAGCGTGCTGATCGGGCTTCATCCGGACCAGACACAGTTCGATATTCTCGATTCCACGCCGGGTTTCCAGGGACCGGGCGCGCCGCGGCCGCTGCTGGAGGCTCCCCGCGGAGGAGACAATATCGTGACCGGCATCGGCCTCTACACCGGCGGGATCAACAGCCGCGCGGTGGCCGCGTTGTGGATGGCGGGCAAGGATTCGCTGATGGACGACGTGCGCTTCCTGGGAGGCCACGGAACCGATGGCCCCAACGGCCAGCGGGTGAACCCTTATGCCCCCAATCTGGCCTCCGATCCGGACCCGCACCGGCGCTGGGACGGGCAGTATCCCAGCCTGTGGATCACCCACGGCGGCGGTGGCACTTTCGCCAATATCTGGACGCCCTCCACCTTCGCGCAGACTGGCCTTTATATCTCCGACACCACCACACCGGGCCATGTCTATGAGCTGTCGTCGGAGCACCACGTCCGCACCGAAATCAAGATCGACCACGCGGCCAATTGGGAGCTCTACGCGCTGCAGACAGAGGGAGAGCGGGAGGAAAGCGCGGCGGCGATCTCGCTCGAGATCGATAATTCGAAGAACATCACCATCGCGAACTATCATGGCTACCGCGTGGTGAGAAGCTATCACCCGGTGCCGTACGCGGTTCACTTATATGAGTCGAGTGACATACGCTTCCGGAATGTCCACGTGGATCACAACAGCGCGGCGGCCCGGTGCGGCGAAAACGGCTGCGGCCAGATCACCCGATCGGGCAAGGTACCGTTCGAGGACTGCATTGTCGATCGGACGCATGGTGCCCAGGTACGCGACCGGGAGTTCGCGTGGCTGGATATTCCGGGCAAACCGGCTCCGCCAAAGGCTGGCGGAGCGTCCGCCGTGCTCGCCTCCGGAGCCGCGGTGGAGAAGCTGTGGGGCGGTTTCTACAACATTTCCGGCGCGGCCGTGGACGCCAACGGTCAATTGTATTTCGTGGACGCGCACCAGCAACTGATCTACCGCTGGTCGCCGGAAAAGAAGGACCTGGCGGTGGTCCGCGATAATCCGCTCGATCCGGTGAATCTCGCCTTCGACAAAGCGGGCGATCTGATGGTTGTATCTTCGGGTGGGAAGGGTTTGACCGTGTATTGGTTCCGTCCGGACAAGCCGGAAGACGAAGTCGGGATTCTGGCGCCGGAGCGTACCACCCAGCGGCCGGGAGCGTCGGCAATTCTGCCGGTGAACTACTATGTAAATGGCGATTTCAGCAATACGCTTTCCACCAGGACTTACGAATACACTACGCTGGAGCAACTCTTCACCAAGGTTGTCACCACACCAATGCAGTATCAGTACGTCTCTCCGGATGGCAGCGTTTTCATTCCGGCCGACGATGCTTTCGTTCAGGGGCCACCCTACTTCGGATATAAGTTCGGCGATATCCTGCAGGCGTTCGGCCTGGTGACGGCCGTTCCCGGGAAGCCGTTCTATGTCACCAACGAATCGGAGCAGAGGACTTATAGCGGCAGCGTGAATGCGGATGGGACTCTTGCGGGGCTCAAAGTCTTTGCCGAGCAAGGCGGAGAGAGCCTGACCCAGGATAGTGCCGGGAACGTCTATCTCGCCGCGGGACAAGTGTTCGTGTACAACGCGGCGGGGAAGCCGATCGATATGATTGCGGTGCCGGAGCGTCCGCTCGACCTGGTTTTCGGCGGGAAGGACCGCCGCACACTGTTCATTCTGACGCAATCGGCTCTGTACGCGGTGCGGACGCGGATTGGCGGGCTATAGAGTGTGCTTTCGGTGGGACAGGCCTCCCGGCCTGTCGTAGCGCGAAGCGGCTTTTCCAGCCAGCGACAGGACAGGCCAGGAGGCCTGTCCCACTATAACGGGCAGATTGGCTGGGTTGCGAGCAAGGCGGCCTGGGAGGCCGCCGCAGGCCGAGGGCCCGCCCCACAACGTCGTGTGTTACTGATTAAGTTATGCCGACCATTAGTTATCGGAACCGGCGCGCGGTTGAGATCGAGAACCAGCATCTGCGCGTGACCGTGCTGGAGGGGGGCGGGCACATCGCCGAGATCCAGCACAAACCGACCGGCGTGAACCCGTTGTGGACGCCGCCCTGGCCCTCCATGGAGCCTTCGGCCTACGACCCCGGCCTGCATCCCCAATACGGCAACGATTCGGAAAGCAAACTGCTGGCTGGCATCATGGGCCATAACCTGTGTCTGGACACCTTCGGCGGCCCGTCGGCGGAAGAAGCGGCGGCGGGGATTACGGTCCACGGCGAGGCACCGGTGGTGCGCCACCGGATCGCGGAATCGGACGGCGGGTTGACAATTAGCGCGGACCTGCCGGAGGCGCAACTGGCCTTCGAGCGGCGCGTCCGCCTGGATGGCTCCTTCGTGCGAATTTCCGAGACCGTTCGGAACCTCTCCAAGCTGGACCATCCAGCGGCCTGGACGGAGCATGTGACTTTGGGACCGCCGTTCCTGGAGAAAGGGTCGACCCAGTTTCGCCTGCCGGCCACGCGTTCGAAGGTATTCGAGGGACCTTTCGGCAACGCCGATTATATGCAGCCGGGCGCCGAGTTCGACTGGCCGCTGGTGCCGCGCGTGGATGGCGGCACGTCTGACCTGAGGACGTTTACCGCCGCGCGAGTGAGCGGGGGCTTCACCACTCACCTCATGGATCCCAGCCGCGAGAGGGCGTTCTTTTTTGCCTGGTCGCCCAAGACGAAGGTTCTGGTGGGGTACATCTGGAAGCGTGCGGATTTCCCGTGGGTCGGCATCTGGGAAGAAAACCAGGGCCGTACCACGCCGCCCTGGAACGGAGAAACGGTGACACGGGGAATCGAGTTCGGCGCCTCACCGATGCCGGAATCGCGACGCCAGATGATCGGCAGGGGACGGCTTTTCGGCGAGCCTGGGTACCGCTGGTTTCCGGCCCAGACGGCGGTGACGGTGGAGTATTCGGCGTTCGTCACCACGGCGGAAGCGATTCCCGAAACGGAAGAAGAACTGAACGTGGTTTGAGGGAGCGCCAAGTGCCTGCGTTTGGTGGGACAGGCCTCCCGGCCTGTCGCTGGCTGGAAGAGCCGCTTCGCGGCTACGACAGGCCAGGAGGCCTGTCCCACTCGGTCTAAGGGCGATTGTGGCGCAGGTTGTCCATTGCCCAGCAGTATTCGATGACGAGAAATGGTATCCACTCGGGGTCATGCCTGGCGAGAAGGATCCATATCCCAAAGATCAGGGCGAGTGTTTCTATGACCCAAAAGACCGCATCGAAGGACTCTTCGTGGCGGGATCTTGCCTCGTTATTGGTGATGTATTGCAGAAATTTTCGCATGAGGCTAGCCTCCTCGGAATTAGCGAAATCTCACTCTACCGGCTGGTCCACCATCACCAGGCCGGAGGGCAGTTCCTCGCCGAAGATGCGGCCTAGCGCCCGGTCGTCTTCGGCTTCGCCATCGAGGATGGGCAGCAAGCGGTCGGCGTGGGCGTGCTGCGCCAGCTTGGCGCGAACGGTGTTGCGGGTGGCGATGGGCAGATCGCGGGTGGGGTCTTCGGTGCGGCGGGCGATAGCGGCCAGGGCATCGGCCGCGGCGGGGATGGCGAGCAGCGCTTCGGCCCAGCGCGCGGCGACCGCCGGGGGCACGACCAGGTTGATGGGGCCGTAGAATAGCTTGCGCGCGCCCAATCGCAACAGGCACCACAGCTCGCTCTCTTTGTAATCGCCGGACCTGACTCGCTTGACGAGCGCATCGCCGAGCTCGGTCTTGGTGCCCACCGGCAAAAGCTCCAGGCTGGACGCGGTGCGCCACATTTCGCGCAGCAGCGACGGATTCAGGCGCGGCGGTTTCTTCGAGCCTCGCGGCAGCAGAAACGCCGAGAGGCGCTGGTAAATATCGGTCTGCTGATTACGATTCAAGCCGCCGGCGAGGCGTCCCCAGAAGATCCACCAATCGATTTCGCATTGAGCCTGATTGGAGTAGGCGAGGCCGCTCGAGTAGACGCGCCGGGCCTGCTCGATGCGAAAGTCGTCGCCGGGAAATCCGAAGCCGGGGCGGAGGCAGAAGCCGGCCAGGTTGAGCCAGCGAATTTCGAACGCGGCCGACTTCTTGCGCCCGTCCGCGGCCGCCAGAAACGCATCGGCCATCTGGCGAATGGCGGCGACGGGCCACGAATTGCGGCCCAGGCCCATGCTCTGTTCCAGGCGGGCAGGCAGCTCCTCGGGCGGAAAGGGCGCTTTGGCGCTAGGCGAAAACATGACCGTAATCGATTCCAGCGAACCTTTCAGCGCCTGCTCACTCATTACCGCCGCGGCGCGGCGTTCGGCCGGCTGGGCCGTCTGTTTGCGGAGGGCGAATTCCAGGTTCCAGCGATTGTCGCTGATCTTCGATTCGCACCAGGTTTCGAGGGTGCCGACCTCGGTGAGCCGCGCGCCCAGCTTCACCGGAATCAGACGCTCCTCGGCTTTCTTGCCGAAGCGGATCACGGCGTGCAAGGGCGCGTGCCGGTGCAGGCTTTCGTCGTCGGCCGCGAATTCCACCACGTCGCCCAGCTTGTCTTCGGCGCGGGCGAGCGAGCTATAGAGACGGAAGCCGACCGGGCGATTGGCGACCAGTTGCAGGGCGTCGTTATCGATCGAGACCGCCGAACCTTCTTCGGCCCCGCGCGGCACCAGGCACACGGCGGGGAATTTGCCGTCGCGGACTTCGCCCAACGCGATGTAATAGGTTCGCGGCAGGCCGCCGCGCACCAGGATGCCGCCTCCGGTACTGCGCGCATAGCTGTAATAGGCCGCGCCGCGGGCCACGGCCAGGTCCAGGTCGCTATTTTCGAGGATCTCCGGGCGGCGTCCGTACCAGCGGCAGAGCACGTCGGCCACGCGCTCGCGCAGGATTTGCGGGATGAAGAAGCCGCCGTTGAACAGAATGGCGTCGGGCTCGTGGCCGGCGGACCCGATGGCGCTTTCGAGAAACACATTGAGATGGCGGGTGATGGCGGGGTCGGTGACGTAGGGCAGGCCCAGTTCCCGGAACAGGCTGCGCTTCTCTTCCTTGGGCGCTTCGCCGCGAGCGGAAAAGGGGAGAAAACCTTCGAGTGCCAGCTCCAGCGCTTCCTGGCGCAGGATTTCGGTCTTGAGCGATTTGCCGATCAACGCCGAGCCGGTGCCGAGCACGGTAATCTCGACAGACTTCAGATTCGGGTCGTTGAGCAACCGCTCCTTGGCCGCCGAGCACTGCCGACGCAAACCGCTGCGCTGGCGAATGGAAAGCTGCTTGCCCAGCTTGGCCTCCACCAGCCAGGCGAGAGTGAGATCCAGATTGTCGCCGCCCAGCAGCAGGTGTTTGCCCACGGCGGTGCGGGTGAAGTTCACCAGGTCGCCTTCGCGCGAAACGCGAATCAGGCTGAAATCGCTGGTGCCGCCGCCCACGTCGCAGACGAGCACGGTTTCGCCATCCACCAGCTTCTTGCGCGATTGCGCCAGGTTGGCGGAGATCCACGAATAGAACGCGGCGGCCGGCTCTTCGAGCAAGGTCAGCCGCTCGATACCCGCATCGCGAGCGGCCATCACGGTCAGCTCGCGGGCTTCCTCGTCGAAGGAAGCGGGCACGGTCAGCACCACGTCCTGCTGGGCCAGCGAAGTGTGCTGGGTGCGGTCCCACTCTTCGCGGAACTTGGCCAGAAAGCGCGAAGAGACTTCTACCGGCGAGAGGACGCGGCCGGTCTCCTGTGAATCCCAGGGAAGAATTTTGGCGGTGCGGTCGACGTCGGGATTCGAGAGCCAGGACTTGGCGGAATGCACCAGCCGGGTGGGGATGAGTGCGCCCTGCTCGCGGGCGTAGAGGCCGACCGGCTGGCCGTCTTCTAAAAAGAGGAACGAGGGCAAGGTGCGGCGCGGTTCGATGCGGCCGGCGGCGACCAGTTGCGGGGTTTCGAAAATGCGGATAGGCGGGAAATCGCGGTCCTCGGCTTCGCGTTCGTCGATGTAAGCCAGGGCGGAATTGGTGGTGCCGAGGTCGATGCCGATCTTCATGGTGTCATTGTGGGGCAGACCATCGTTTTTCGTGGTTTGCCATGAAGGAGCTTGGGTGGCAGACCACAAAAAACGATGGTCTGCCCCACAGGGAGGATAGCTGCGATCATGCTCTCACCCGCTCGCGGACGTTGAATTCGAGTTTCCAGCGGCGGCCGTCGCGGGCCACGCACCAGAGCTGCAGCACGCCGGTTTCGGTGACGACGGATTCGAAGGAAACCGGGACCACCTCGCTCGAGCTTTCACCGCCGGCGAAAGTGACTTCCATGGGAGCGAGCTCTTCGAGCTCGTCGCCCAGGTCCTCGATGAGGTCGCCGGGCTGGTCCTGTTTGCGGGCGGTGGAGGTGAAGAAGCGGAACTCGGCGGGTTGGCCCACCACCAGGCCGAATTCGCGATTGGGGATGCGCGCCTCGCTGGCTTCTTCCATACCGAAGGGGACCACATTCAACGCTTTGAGCGGGGCGGGGAAGCCGGGAACGGTGGGCATGGCGGATTCGATGCCGACGTAGTAGCTGCGCGGCACGCCGCCGCGGATGCGCACGCCTCGCCCCATTCGCGCCAGCCCGTAATAAGCCGCCCCGCGCGAAACCGCGTGCATCAAATCCTCGCCGGCGAGCGGCTGCACTTTGTTCATGCCCTCGGCGGCGAGCCAGCGGCCGAGCGTCTCGAGAATTCTTTCGCGCACCTCGGCGGCATTGAGCACGCCGCCGTTGAAGAGCACGTGGCTGGGGCACGCCAGGCCGCTCGGTCCGCTGCGCACGGTGCCGCGCTGGGTGGCGGCCTGCTGGCGCAGAAAGCGCGCCAGGTGACGGGTGATGGCGGCATCGGCGGCGTAGGGTAGGCCCAACTCCTGCAGCCCCACGCGGCGCTGCTGCGCGGGCATGTCGGTGCTGGCCACTTCGGGCAGGAAGCCGGCGGAGAGGATGCGTTCGATATCTTCCCGGAGCAGCGAAGCTTTGATGGTTCCTCCCACCAGCCCGGATCCTTTCCCCAGAATCGTGACCGCCTGCTCTTTGGCCTTGTTGCCCGGCTCCAGCAATTTTTCCTTGGCCGTGCGGCAGTTATTCCAAAGCGCCTGCATTTGGCGCGAATCCAGGCGCGTGCCCTTCTGCGCCAGCCGTTCGGCCACGGCGCCGGCCAGCGCCAGATCGATATTGTCGCCGCCCAGCAGGATGTGCTCGCCCACGGCCACGCGTTCGAGCTGCAACTCGCCGTTCGCTTCGGTGACGGCGATGAGGGTGAAATCGGTGGTGCCGCCGCCGATATCGACCACCAGAATCAGGTCGCCCACCGTCACCCGCTCGCGCCAATCCGGATGGCGCTCGATCCAGGCGTAGAAAGCGGCCTGGGGTTCTTCGAGCAGGGTCACGTCGCGATAACCGGCCTGCTCGGCCGCGGCCAGGGTCAGCTCCCGCGCCACCGCGTCGAACGAGGCGGGCACGGTCACCAGTACGTGCTGCGCGGCGAACGGGTCCTCGGGCATCTTGTAGTCCCAGGCTTCGCGCAGGTGTTCCAGGTAGCGGCGGCTGGCAACGACCGGGGAAATTTTGTCGACTCCTTCGGGCGCGCGGAAGGGGACCAGCGGCGAAGTTCGGTCGACGCCCGAATGGGACAGCCACGATTTGGCCGAGGACACCAGCCGGCCGGCGTTTTCGCCGCCGCGCTTTTGCGCCAGCGAGCCGGTGACGAAGCTCCGCTCCGAATCCCACGGCAGCGCCAGCGTGCCCGCCGGAAACTCCGCGGCCGCGGGCAGATACAGGAACGAAGGCAGCAGCGGTTCGTCCCGCACTTCGCCGGGGTTGGCCAGTTGCGGGATGGGCAGCAATTCCACGCCGGCGGGTGCGAACGGGTCGGCGACGGCTTCCACCTTGGCGTAAGAGAGCGCGGAGTTGGTGGTGCCCAAGTCGATTCCGATAACGAATTTGGCTGCTGGAGGCGGCAAGGCGGTTTACTCGATTTCGATTTCGGCCGGGGCGATGATGGTGGCGTCCTGTTTGGCTGGTAGCGAGGGCAAGTCGATCTTAACCGCTTTCCAGCCTTTATGGCGCAAAGTACCGCCGGCCGGCGGTTTGGCCGGCACGTTGCCGACAAATTTGACGGCGGCAGGTTCGCCCGGCGCTTTGGCGAAAGTGCCCTCCACGCCATCGATCACCGGGGCCAAACCGACGTAGCGGGCCAGCGCGTCGCGGCACTGATCGTGCAACTCGCGCACGGCGGCGCCGATTTGGTCGTCGGCGTAAGCGGAGATGTCTTCCATCAGGAAGTCGACCAGGCGCGAGTCGCGCTGCAGAATGGCGAGAAGTTGAAGCGCGCCGTCGGAAACGCGCGCGGCCGGTGGCACGGCGGCAAGGGTGGGCTTGGCGGCTGGTTTGCCCGGTGACGCTTCCCGCCGCGACAGCCGCAGGTCGGCCAGGGTGCCGTCCGACAGCTTGCCCGAGAACAACAATTGGAAGAAACTGCGAAAAGCCAGTGCAATTCGATTCAAATGATTCAGCTCCGAAGATTTAGGATAACAGTGGGACAGGCCTCCCGGCCTGTCGCGGCCGATCTGGGCGACACTATATAGTGATGAAACCCGGTATGCCGTTCTGCCTGGCGCTGGCGGCGGCTCTCGTGCCGCTTGCCCTCCAGGCCCAGGATACTCGCCGCGTCACCGAGCCCGCGATTCCGCCCAGTTGCACGGTGGTGACCGCCAACCTCACCGCCATCGATGGTAACAAAACGCTGGCCGAATCCGACGAAGCGAAGCTCGATACCAGCCGCATTCAGCAGGCCATCGACGCTTGTCCTAAAGGCCGGGCCGTGGAGCTGAAGGCCGATGGCGCGCACAACGCCTTTCTTTCCGGGCCGCTTTCTCTGCGCGCCGGCGTGGCGCTGGTGGTCGACGCCGGGGCGATTCTGTTTGGCTCGCGCGATCCACAACTCTTTGAGATTGAGCCAGGTAGCTGCGGGATCGTAGCTAAGACTTCAAGCCCCGGCTGCAAGCCGCTCATCGCCGGATCGGGCGTTTCCGGCGCGGCGGTGATGGGAGAAGGCGTGATTGACGGGCGCGGCTGGGCCATGCTCCTCGGCAAGTCCGTTACCTGGTGGCAACTCGCCGAACAGGCGCGCGGCGGTGGCAGCCAGCACGTACCGCGCCTGATCGTGCTTTCCCACTGCGACGACTTCACGCTCTACAAAATCACCCTCAAGAACTCCGCGAATTTTCACGTGTATTACGGTAATGGCAATGGCTTTACCGCATGGGGCGTCATCATCGATACGCCGCGCAACGCGCGCAACACCGACGGCATCGACCCAGGCTCCTCCACCAACGTCACCATCACCCATTGCTACATTTCGACTGGCGACGACAATGTCGCCATTAAAGCCGGCGGCCACGTCTCGCACATGACCATCGCTCACAACCATTTCTATTACGGCCACGGCATGTCCATCGGCAGCGAGACCTACGGCGGCGCCGATTCCATCCGCGTTACCGACCTCTCCATCGATGGCGCCGATAACGGCATCCGCATCAAGTCCAATTCCACTCGCGGCGGGTTAGTTCAAGATATTGTTTACCAGGACGTCTGTATCCGCAACAATCGAAACCCCATCTTGATGGATGCCGACTACGAGCATGGGGGCAGAGACGGCAGCCGGATCCCGGTCGCGACCGGAATCGTTTTGCGCGACGTGGTGGTGGAAGGTGGAGGTAAAGTGACGCTTGATGGTTTCGATGCCAAGCACCGCCTGCAAATGACCTTCGACAATGTCTACTTTGCCGCGCCGTTTCCTGGCGTTCACGCCGAGCATGCCGACTTTGTGCTGGGTCCGGGGGCGGTGAACTTCCGCCCCGAGGGCGAAGACGTCCGGGTGGAAGGCAAGCCGGGAAAAGGGCCTCCCAACGCCTGCGCGGAAAAACTGGTCCCGATGATTCGGAAGTGAAGCATATACCTCAACCGCCGCCTCACACCTGCTACACTCAATTTTTTCCATGGCGGATATTCCGGAATCGGCACGAGCGTTTATGTCCGGGCTTATCGAGCGGGCCCGCAAGCTGAAGAAGACGATTGTGTTTCCCGAAGGCGAGGACCCGCGCGTTTTGGAAGCGGCGGCGCGGCTGGTGCGGGAAGGGCTGGCGAAGCCGGTATTGATCGGGCGCAAACCGGCCGACGCTCCGGAAGGCGTTCGCTTTATCGATCCGGCAACGGCGCCGGAAGGTTCCAAGTACGCCGCCATCTACTATGAACGCCGCCGCGCCAAGGGCATCACCGCCATCGAAGCGGCCGCCATCGCGCGCAAGCCGCTTTATTTCGCCGCGCTGATGGTAGCCGCCGGGGACGCGGCCGGCAGCGTGGGGGGCGCCGTCAACAGCACCGGCGAAACCGTGCGCGCCGCGCTGCATGCGGTAGGGGTGCATCCGCGCGCGCGGCTGGTTTCGAGCGTGTTCATCGTGGCGCTGCGCGACCGTTCGCAAGGCCACAACGGCCTGTTCGCGTTCGCCGATTGCGCCGTGGTGGTACGCCCGACCGCCGTCCAACTGGCCGATATCGCCATCGCCACCGCCGAAAGCACCCGCACTCTAATCAACACCGAGCCTTTGGTGGCCTTGCTCAGCTTTTCCACCAAGGGCGACACAAAGCACCCGGACGTGGACAAAGTAATTGAGGCGTACAGAATAGTGAAAGCCCGCGCTCCGGATCTGAAGGTGGATGGCGAACTTCAGGCGGATGCGGCGGTGTGCGCGCTGGTGGCGAAATCGAAAGCGCCGGGCTCCCCGGTAGGCGGCCGCGCCAATACGCTGATCTTTCCCGACCTGGGCAGCGCGAATATCGCCAACAAGCTGCTGGAACGCCTGGGCGGATCGATGCCCATCGGCCCCTTTCTGCAGGGCCTGGCCAAGCCGGCCAACGATCTTTCCCGCGGCAGTACGGCCGAGAACATCTTTAACGTTGCCGTGGTTACGTCGTTGCAGTCGGAGAATCCGTAGGTGCCATGCTCCCGTTCCGGCTGGTCTATCACGAACGATACGACCTGAACCTGGGCGAGCACGTGTTCCCATCCCGCAAATACCGATGGCTGCGGGAGCGCATGCTGCGCACAGGCTTTGCCGAGGAAGACGATTTCATTACACCCGACCCCATCTCCGAGGCAGACCTGCTGCTGGCCCACGATGCCGCCTGGATCGGCAAGCTTCGCGACGGCACCATGAGTTACAGTGACATTCTGCGCCTGGAAATTCCCTATTCCCGTCACATGGTGGAAGCCTTTTTCCTGGCTGCCGCGGGTACTACCCTGGCCGCGCGGCTGGCCCTGGAACAGGGGGTGTGCTACAACGTGGGCGGCGGATTTCACCACGCGTTCGCGGGGCATGGGGAAGGTTTCTGCGCCATCAACGACATGGCCGTAGCCATCCGCGTGCTGGAGCGCGACGGCGCCATTCGCCGTGCGATGGTGGTGGATTGCGACGTACACCACGGCAATGGCACGGCCTCTATCTTCGCCCAGGATCCCTCGGTATTCACCCTGTCGATTCACCAGTTTGACAACTACCCGTACGAAAAGCCGCCCTCCGATCTGGACATTCACCTGGATGGCGGCGCCGGCGACTGGGAGTACCTGCAGCGGCTGGGAGACGGCCTGGGCGAAGCGTTGGCGCGCTTTTCTCCGGAGCTGATGATCTATGTCGCCGGGGCAGACCCGTATCGGGACGATCAGCTCGGCGGGCTCGACCTGACCTTTCAAGGGCTGGAGGCGCGCGACCGCCTGGTGATCGGCACGGCGCTCCGGCGGCAGATTCCGGTGGCCATCGTGCTGGCCGGCGGTTATGCCAATAACGTGGAAGATACCATCGCCATTCACGCCGCCACCGCCGCCGTGGCGCGCGATCTGCTGCGGGCTCACACCGCCCAGGCGGTGACTGTCTCATGAAAAAGTGGCTGGTGGTGATTCTAGTCGCGGCGGCGTTGGCGATCGGCGGGGGCCTGTTGCGCAAGAGCAAGCCGCCCCTGGTGCCGTTTGCCCGCGCCGGGCGACAACGATTGGTCGGAACCTTGCCGACCAATGGCAAAGTGGAGCCGCTGGAATGGCAGGCGGTGCGCGCGGAAAGCGCCGCGCTGGTGGTTCGCGTGCCGGTCCATGAAGGCGACCGTGTAGCCAAGGGCGCGGTGCTGGCGGAGACCTCCGATCCCAGTTTGCAGGCGGGGCTCGAAACGGCCCAGGCGCGCGTGGCCGAAGCGCGGGCCGCTTTGAATGCGCTCGAACAAGGCGGCCGGCCCGCCGAAGTGGCGGAGATCGAGAACAGCCTGGCGCGCGCCCGGTTCGACCTCGCTACCGAAACCAGGGAATACCAGGCTCTCCAAAGGCTGGAGCAAAAACAGGCCGCCACCCGATTGGAAGTGCAAACGGCGGCCGACAAGGCGCAGGCGCTGGAGCTTGAAATCCGCGGCCTGGAAACGCGCCGCGATTCACTGGTGCCCGCCGGCGACGTGGAAGGGGCCCGCGCCCGCCTGGCTGGCGCGGAGGCGGCTCTGGCTCTGGCGCGCACCCGCCAGGCGCTAAGCGTGCTGCACTCCCCGCTGGCCGGCGTCGTCTATCAACTGGCCGTGCGACCGGGCGCGTACCTGAATCCGGGCGACCTGGTGGCCAATGTCGGCCGCCTGGACCGCGTGCGCGTGCGCGTCTACGTCGACGAACCCCTGCTGGGCCGCGTGGCCAAGGATCAGCCGGTTGGGATTACCTGGGAAGCCTTGCCCGGCAAGCGCTGGGAGGGCCGCGTGGAACAGATGCCCACCTCGATCCAAACCCTGGGCACGCGCCAGGTAGGGGAGGTGGTCTGCACCATTGAAAACCCCGGCGGCGAGTTGCTGCCCGGCGTCAACGTGGATGCCGAGATTCGCACCGCGGTGGCCGAGGACGCCATCGTCATCCCCAAGGAGGCTCTCCACCACGATGCCACCGGCGATTGGGTGTTCCGGCTGCGCGGCGATACGGTGGAGCACCGGCCGGTGAAGACCGGTATCGGCACGGTCACGACCATCCAGATTCTAGAGGGCCTGAGGGAAGGCGACCAGGTGGCGTTGCCAAGCGACGCGACGCTAGAGCCCGGCCAGCGCGTCAGGCCTGTTTCGGGCGGGTAGCGAATTCCCGCAGGCTTGGCGGCGGCGTACCTGTACCGTGCTCATGGTAGAATGAACTCATGGTCAAATATAGCGGAATGATCGGGTGAAAGTGCGTCGAGGAATTTCGCCACCCTATTTCTTCCACGCCGCCCACCTTGCCACAAGTTTCAGGAACTCGCAATAGTAATCGGGTTCGTTATCGATGGCACGTTCACTTTTGATCCAGCCTTCCAAGCATGTAGCAGACTGCTGGATGATGCCGGCGAAAAAGGCATAAAGGCGGTCCTCGTCCGCGGTGTTTCGCAGAGCAGCGATCGCAAGTTCCTCGTAAAAATTCAAGACCGTTACCAAGCCCGCCCTCTTGCTATCCTTATCGGGGGGGCACCTCGCCTCCCTTGACGCTCCTTTGGAGGCTCGCCGGCTCCAACCTGTTTTCGGTAATCTCTCGCAGGACCAACCTGACCGGCAGCATATCGGGGGCATTCCACCGCCTTATGAGACTCTGAGCGTTCTCCGCTCGACGCTCCTCAATGGCGGCCAAATGCGTGTGCAGCGCGAAGGCACCCGCGGTGGCCGTCGCGGCGAAGGCCAACGTGGCTCTGTCGTGATCCGAACGTCGAAAAACAACAATACCACCCTGAATGTGCAATCGATGAGGACGTTGGATCAGGCCCTCCCGGCTGCTTTCCGCTGGCCGAAAGTTTCCGCTACTTCGCCAGTTCCGCCAGCGCCTTTTGGATCACCGGGTCGCGCTGGGCTTCCACCTGGTCGCCCTGCTCCACACTGAAAGCCTGGTTGAAGATTTCGGTCTTGAGACGGCTGCTGACGTAGTCGCGCTCATTCAACCAATCGGCCACTCCGGGCTGGATGTCGCGCTGGCTCAGGAAGACCTGAAACTCGTCGAGGAGCGGCGGTGTCACTTCGAATTGCCCGGTCACTTTGTGGATCTGCAGATACTGGGTAGCGAAAGTGGTAAACGATCCGCTGGCTTCCATGGCCGCGCGCAGGCGGTTCATCGGCTCCGGCCCGACCGGGATATCGGGCTGGATGCCGCCGCCGCCAGTCACTTTGCGGCCTTTGTCGGTGGTGAAGTCGCTTTGCTGGTTGGGGTGCGCGGTGGTGCCGCCGAGCTGAAAATGCGAGTCCAGGGGCTTTTGGATGGAGCGGCCGCTGGGCGTGTAATAAAGCGCCGTCGTCAGCGCCAGGCCCGTGCCCTCGCTCATGGGGAAGACGGATTGCACCAGACCCTTGCCGTAGCTGACTTCCCCCAGCACGATGCCGCGGTCGTGGTCCTGGAGCGCCCCGGTTAGGATTTCGGCGGCGCTGGCGCTTTTCGCATTAATGAGGACGGCCAGTTTCGATCCGTACGGCTTGGCGTTGGGGGGAACGAACTCAGCTTTCTCCGGTGCGCCCCGTCCGCGCACGGAAAAGATCTTCTGGCCGGGAGAGAGAAACAGCGACGCGGTTTCGAGCGCCGAGGCGACCACCCCGCCCGGATTATTGCGCAGGTCGAGAACCAGCGCCGTGAGTTGGTCGGCGCCGAGTTTGTCGATGGCCGCCTTCACGTCGCGCCCGGTGCTTTCGTCGAAACTCGACACGCGGATGTAGCCTACGCCCGGCGACAGAAGAAACGCGCGGTCCACGCTGGGCGATTGCATGTCTTCCGGGACCAGCACCATGTGTACGGATCGCGAGTTGCCGGGGCGGCGCACGTCGAGCTGGGCCTGGCGCTGGCGCGAGGCGGCCAGCAGTTCGGTCAGTTGGTCCAGGTCCAGCCGCGCCACGATGTAGCCGTTCACCGCCAGAATCTCGTCGCCCGGCGACAGACCCGCCTTAGCGGACGGCGTGCCCGGGAGCGCCTGCAGCACGATCACTCGCCCCGGCAGCAGGGACACCACGCTGCCGAACCCCTTTTGGGTGGACGATTCCATCTTCTTGAGCTGCTCGAACTGGCCCGGGTCGAAGAAGACCGAGTGAGGATCGAGCCCGCGGAGCAAGCCGGGAATCGCGCCCTGGTAGAACACCTGCTCGGAATTGACCGGGTCGGCGGCGTTCTCCTCCGCCAGCGCATAGGCCGTCATCACGGTCTTCATCCGCGATTCCAGGCTATCGTCCGCGGCCCGGGCAAATGCGGAAAGGAATAAGGCAATTACGATGCGCGATAGGAGTCGAGTCACGAAACCTCAGCCCTGTGGAGTAACTTCAATTCTACCGCGGCGAAAGGCGCGGGCGAGCCGTTGGGCGAATGCACGGACTTTTCCGTCCCGCGCGATCCGCCTACAATTCCGCGGGTGCGTTGCAGATCAAAACGCTTTGCTGGATCATAGTAGAGGAACCCTTGTCCGAAAAGGGGCTTGACGAATGCCCACAACACTACGCCGATCCGTCTGGTTCCGCGCTTCCGCCACGGGGCGTGACGCCAGCCCGCCTCCCGATAACTCAGCCACCATTGCGCTCCTCGAGCGGTGGACGCGGGAGGACGCCTCCGACGATCCGGCCGCCATTGCCCGTGCTGAAAAAGAATTAGCCCAGCTCAAGGCCGCCTTCAACGCGAATCGTCCGCCCGAAAGCCCCGTCTTTCCGTGAATCGCTATCTGCTGATGGATTCCGGCCCGCTCGGACTCGTGACTCAGCCGAGGGTCACCCCTGAGGTCGTGGCGATGAACGATTGGCTCATCGACTGCCTTTCCAGATAATTGGGGGTATCCACGATTTGGTAGCGATCGGGATCGGCTTTGATTAGCAGCTCGGTGGTCCGGTTCCAGACGGTCTCGTGAGTATAAAGATAATTGTCCTGTGATCCTCCGCCCTACTGTTGAACGGTAAGGACTACGCCCGTGGGCGACTGCTGACCGCTTACGGCGGCTACCACCGGGTAATCGCCATTGGCCAGGCTGGGCGGCACCTCAATGGCCGCCTGATAGAGCCCGGCGAGCCCCGACGCCAATGCGACGCCATACACTTGCGCCGCGATGCCGCCGACGGTGACGGTGACGCCATCGACCACGTACGGGCCGCCCGACACTACCTGGCCGCTAGGGGCCGTGGGCGTGGTGGGGCCGAACCCGGTTCCCCACAGAATGACCGCCTCGCCCGGCTTGGCAGGCACAGTGGGTATCTGAAAGGTCCCATTCTTCACCGCATAGGTGTAGTCCAGGTGAGTCGCCACGGCGGCGGTGCCGGGCCAGAGGAAGAACGCGGGCTGCTCGGCCAGCGCGGTGACGGTGAAAGGCGCGCTGGTGCCCGCCGCCGTGGTCACGGTGACCGGCATGGTACCGGTTCCGAGGTTGGGAGCGAGGACGTTGATCTGCCCGGGAGTGAGCGCCACGACGTAGGCGGGCACGCCGCCGATGTCGACAGCGACGCCGTCGAGCTTGGTGGGCAGCGCGCCGCCGACAATCGAATTGCCCCAGGTATCGGAGAAGCCGGCGGCGGCGAAGTTGGTCCCGTAGATGGAAACGTAGGTTCCGGCTGAAACGCCGTTCTGGCCGCTGGCCGCGTTGGAAACCGAGGTGATGGTGGGGGTGCTGTTGGTCGCCGTGAACTGGAAATTCGGCCCAAAATCGTTGAGGGTGGCCGGAGGGGGGACGGTGCCGAAAATGTTGCCCACCGAAAAGTAATCCGGTTCGACGAGCGTGGTGGTTTGCGTGTCCGCCCCGCCGGGGCTGTAGTAGGCAGGGCTCACATAGACGATCGCGGCGTTTACGGGCGCGGCGCCCGCCTGCACTCCCACCGTGTAGTAGTTGGTACCCGTGACCCCGACGACCGCGTAGGTGTCTTTGGTGTTGAGCGCGAGTGGACTAATCGAGACGTATCGGAACAAGCCGGTGGCCGGGTCCGATGCGTGCACCGTGGCCGAAGTCAGAAGGGTATTGGTGCTCATGTCGTAAACTCCAACCGGGGAGTTCACAAACGTTTCGGGCACACCGGTCAGATTCGAGTCGTAGAAGCCGAGCTGGGTGACGCTGATCGGGCTGTTCGCCCGGAACACGAAACCCATGAGATAGCTTCCCTGGGTGTAGTTGAATGGCTGAACAAAACCGGCCTCCGGGTTAATGGGACCGGGTAGGTTAATGGCGACCGTATCGGCTCTGGCCGCACCGGCGCCGACAAAGGCCGTGAGGGCAAGCGCTCCAACCGTCGAGAATCTTATCGGTGTCATCGTTTCCTCCCTTGCAGCGGGCATCTGGATTCCGCGTGACCGGGCAACCGGACGCATTCGGCATCTGCCTAGCGGTCCACTTAAGACGGCGCAGCAATCGGTCAAAAGCGGACAAAAAGGTCTATTTCTGCCTCAAATGGCGGCTTTTTGCCCCGAATTGCGCCTTACATGAATTGAGGCGCTCCAATTTTCGAGTGCCGTACCAGCGCGTGCGGTACCGGGTGCTTAACCGATCCGGGGATTTCGCAGTTGAGGCCCGGCAACCGCTCCCTGACGGTCGCGGCTCGGTTACGGACGCCGCGTGTTTGCAGTCACTTACCGAGCCGCGACCGTCAGGGGGCGGTTGCCGGGAACTAACTCCGCCAACTCGGTTAAGCGCCCTGCGGTACCGCTTCCACCGGCCGGGGCAGACCCGGATGTCTTATCATGGAATATGGTGGATACCGGGCAAGGGGAGATTACCGCGCTCCTGGCGCGCTGGGAGCGGGGAGATGCCGGAGCGGTCGAGGCGTTGGCCCCTTTGGTATACGACCGGCTTCACGCGATCGCCGAAGCCTACCTGCGCCAAGAGCGGCCGGACCATACCTTGCAACCCACGGCAGTGGTCAATGAAGTCTTTCTCGACTTGTTGCGCGTGCGCCGGCTGACGCTCAAGGACCGCGCGCACTTCTTCACCTTCGCCGCGCAGCTCACCCGCCGGGTCCTGATCGATTCCGCGCGCAAGGCCAAATCGCAAAAGCGCGGTTTGGGCTGGCAGCGCGCGCCGCTCGACGCGGAATTGGCCTGGCTGGGCGGCGAGAACGCCGAGTCGCTCGATCTTTCCCAGGCTCTCGACGATCTGGCCGAATACGATCCCGTCAAGACCCGCATGGTCGAGCTGCACTACTTTTTCGGCTGCACCGTGGACGAAACCGCGGAAATTCTGGAGCTTTCCAGCCGGACCGTGCAACGCAACCTGCATTTTTCCCTGGCCTGGCTGCGCCGCTGCCTGGCCTGAACGCCACCGCTATGAATCCGGCCGCACTGGAACGATTTCGGGAGGTAGAAGAGATCTTCTACGCGGCTATCGAACGGCCGCCGGGAGTGGAGCGGGACACGTTGATCGGCGAGCTGTGCGCCGACGACGAGAACCTGCGCGCCGAGGTAACCCTTCTCGTCGAAGACCACGAACGCATCCGGGCCGTGGCGCCCGCGCCCGCGCTGCGTTTGCCGCGGTTCGGCGCCTGGCAGGCGGTGAAACTGCTCGGGCGCGGCGGCATGGGAACGGTTTATCTGGCGGAACGGGCCGACGGGGCCTTCCGCATGTCGGCGGCCGTGAAGGTTGTGCCGCTGGCCATGGCCTCCCACGAGATCGAAGAACGCTTCCGCCGCGAGCGCCAGTTTCTGGCCAGCCTGGATCATCCCAAAGTGGCACGCCTGATCGACGGGGGCGTTTCCGAAACCGGTCTGCCCTACCTGGTGATGGAATTCGTCGAGGGCCTGACCGTCGACCGCTACTGCGACGCCCATCGCCTCGATACCCGCGCGCGCATCGCTCTTGTGCGGCAGGTTCTGGATGCCCTGGCCTACGTGCACGGCCGCCACGTGATCCACCGCGACGTGAAGCCGTCCAACCTTCTGGTGGACGAATCGGGCAATGTGAAGCTGCTGGACTTCGGCATCGCGCGGCTGGTTGACGCCACCGCCGAAACCGCTCTCACCAGGACGGGCGGGTTCGCCTTCACTCCGGAGTATGCCAGCCCGGAGCAGGTGCGCGGCGAGCCGGTCACCTTCGCTTCCGACCTCTATTCGGCCGGCGTGTTGCTGTATCGCCTGCTCACCGGCCGCTTACCCCACCGGATCGACTGGCCCCCGGCGGCCAGCGCGGCGAATGCCGTCGCCGATGAGCGGCTTGAACCGCCCCGGCTCGACGCGCCGCTCGAAGCCATTGTGGCGAAGGCGCTGAGCGGGAATGCCGCCAGCCGCTATCGATCCGCCGCCGAGATGGATGCGGACCTGGTGCGCTACCTGGAAGGAGAGCGCGTGCGCGCGCCGGCGCCCGCGCGAAAAATGTCGCGCCGGATTTGGGCTTTGCTGGCCGCCGGGCTTCTCGCCGTTGGAGGATTGGCCGGCGCGCTGAAGTTGCTCCGAACACATTCCGCCGGCGAACCCTCTTCGATCGTGGTCCTGCCATTCGCCAGTCCCGGCGCCGATCCGTCGAAGGAGTATTTCGCCGAGGGACTCACCGACGAAATCACCGACCAACTGGTGCGGGTCAAATCGCTCCGGGTGGTGGCCCACACGTCCGCCTTTGTGTTCAAGGGCAAGCGCGCCGACCCTCGCGAGGTGAGCCGGCAACTCCACGTTACTCATATCCTGGAAGGAAGCGTGGCGTGGTCCGGCGAGCAAATCCGAATCAGCGCCCAGCTTGAGCGCTCCTCCGACGGATCGCTGGTCTGGTCGGAAACCTACGACCGGCCGGCCAGGAACCTGCTGACCGTCCAATCGGAGATCGCCGAAGCCGTCGCCCGTGTCCTGCAGGTGAATTCCGGCACGAGCTTCGCCTCCCGCCACGTCCCCGTCGAGGAAGCGCACGATCTGTTTCTGCGAGCGACCTTCGACTTGGAGGCGCTCACGCCGGACGCCGTCAAGCGGGCCGAACAGGGCCTGGAACGGGCCGTCCGAATCGACCCCGAGTACGCCGCGGCCTGGTCCCGGTTGGCGGTGGCGAAGTTCGGCCTGGCGGGAGTCAGCGGCCGCGCCCCTACGCCGGCGGAAGTGCGCGAAGTGAAGGATCTCTACCGCAAGGCGCTCACGCTGGACCCCGATCTGGCGGAAGCTCACGCCAATTTGGGCTTGATCGCGATGAACACCGACTGGGACTGGGCCGGGGCGGAGCGGGAGTTGCGGTTAGCCTCGCGCAACGGGCCGAGCGTCCCCGCCGAAAATAACTACGGTTTGCTTTTGGCCTACCGCGGCCGGTTTGCCGAAGCCGATCGGCGGATGGCGGCGGCCCTGTCCATGGATCCGCTGAATGCGGTGACGATTACCTACGTCGGTGCCGTTCGTTACTGGGAGGGCCGGTTTCCGGAAGCCATCGCGCTCGACCGGCAACTCCTCGAACACTTCCCCGGCCAACTCAATCCCCGGATCATGCTGAACCTCACTTACGTTGAGGCGGGCCAGGCGGACCTGGCTCTGGCGGACGTCCGCCCGCTGGAGGCCAAGTTCCCCCCCAGCCGGGTGCTTGAGGTGATGGCGCTGGCCCACTTGGGCCGGCGCGAGGAAGCGCTGCGCCTGCTCCGCCAACTGGAGACCGAGTACGGGCAGGATCGGCGCGTCTTCCGCCAGTGGTTCGCGCTGTGCTGGGCGGCCTTGGGCGACCACGCCCAGACGGTGAAATGGTTGCAGAAATCGGCGGAACTGCGCGAATTCCAGGTGCTCAACCTGGCCGTGAACCCGGCGTTCGCCCAAATGCGCAACGATCCGCCATTCGTCGCCCTGGTCAAGCGAATCGGGTTGAAATAGGTGATTCGCTTGACATGACGACTAAAATACCCTATTGTCTATCTAATTACTATATATTACCGAGGAGCGCTCCCGTGACCTATCTGACGCGCCGCGACCTCTCGCGGCTCTTGCCACTATTGGCGCTGAAACCGGCTCGAGTTATGGCTGAAACCATCGACGCGCGCTATCGCGAGGAAATCGAACAGTGGCGGCAAAAGCGCGAAGCCGCCCTCAGGGCCGATGGCGGCTGGCTTACCGTCAGCGGCCTGTTCTGGCTAAAGGAAGGCCCGAACAGCATCGGCAGCGATGCCAGCAACGACATTTTGCTGCCCGAATCCGCGCCCGCTCACCTCGGGGCGATCGAAATCCACTCGGATCGCGCCACCTTCACCGGGCGCGACCGCGCGGTAACTTTACATGGCAAGCCGGTAACCAACGCGGAAATCCACCCGGACGGTTCCGACGCGCTTGTCGCCGGCCCGCTGCAGTTGCTGCTGATCAAGCGCGGCGCCCGCCTGGCGTTGCGCCTCAAGGACAATAACAGCAAAGCGCGCCGCGAGTTCACCCATCTGAGCTGGTACCCGGTGGACGAGGATTGGCAGATTACCGCCAAGTTTATCCCCGCCCCAACCGCCACCAAGCTGGTTTTCGACACCGTCATCGGCGAACAGGAAACTTCCGACAGTCCCGGCTACGCGGCATTCGAACGCGATGGCAAGACCTTTCGCCTCCAGGCTGCCGGCGAAGGCAAGCGGCTGTTCTTCGTTCTTCGCGATCAGACTAGCGGAAAGACCACCTATCCCGCCTCGCGCTTCCTCTATTCCGAACCGGCGCGCGATGGGTTCGTGACTCTCGATTTCAATAAGGCCCAAAACCCGCCTTGCGCGTTTACCGATTACGCCACTTGCCCGCTGCCTCCTCCGCAGAACCGGCTCGCGCTGGCGATCACCGCCGGGGAACGCAAGTATGAGGGCGGCTCGCACTGAGAGGCGTTCGCGGACCGAAGGTAGCTGGCGGAGAGGGGGAGATTCGAACTCCCGGACCCCGTAAAGGGTCAACGGTTTTCGAGACCGCCGCAATCGACCACTCTGCCACCTCTCCGCGACGATAAAGCCATTTTAGCATCAACCCGATCTGCGCGCTTCTTGCACGACGATCCGGTGAATCGTGCTGATCTTCGACGCTCGGCAAGAGTGATCCAGTAGGGCTTGGCTAAAGTGGCCCACTCCGACAACGGGACTGGGATCGGAAACGAGATGCGGACGGCCGTCATCCAGCCGCTGGCGTGCAGTTTGGGGTCGTTGCGCCTTCCACCGCGACCACTTCCGCGCCGCCTCCCGGCAGCACTCGCTGCAATAGCGCTGACGCGCCTGCCCCTATTCGTCGCGGAGCGCCTCGGTCGGAGAGACGCGCGAGGCGGAATAGGCTGGGAGAGAGGTCGCAAGCAGCACCACGCCGATCATCAACCCGGCTGTAGCGGCTACGACGCCGAGGTGAACCGAACCGACGCCGAAGAGCAGATGCTGCATCACCCGGCCGGTTGCCCACGCGCCGAGCATGCCGAAACTGATTCCGGCCAGAAGCAGTTTTGCCCCAAGGCCGAGGAATTGGCGGAGCACCTGTTGCTGCCGGGCGCCCAGCGCCATGCGCACGCCGATTTCGCGGCGGCGTTGGCCGACGGCGTAAGCCAGCACGCCGTAAGTGCCGACCGCCGTAAGCAACAGCGCGACAACGGCGAAGATCCCGGCGAGCACCGCAGGCGAACGGCGCGTGACGACGCTCTCGCCGATCAGGCTCCGCATCGGCTTCAAATTGTAGAAGGGCAGCTCCGGATCGACAGCGAGGGCTGTCCTCCGGAGTACCGGGGCCATCGCCTCGGTAGCCATCCCTGTCCGCACTAAGACGGAGATGGAGGGATCCGGCCAGTATTTGTAGGGATAGTAGATGGTCCCCTTGGGGTTGGCGTCATCGAGCTTGTTTTGCTTTACCGTGCCGACTACGCCGACAATTGTGAACGCTTCGTCCTTGTTGAATACGGGGCCGTCGTTGAGACGGCGCCCCAGGGGACTGCAACCGGGCCAGTAGCGGCGGGCAAAGGCCCGATCGACCACGCAGACGCGCTGTTTGCGTCGATTGTCGGCATCTTCCAAGAGGCGCCCCCGGAGCAGCGGGATATCCAGCGCCCGCCAGTAGTCGCCTACAACGCCGTTTCGGTAGTGGTCCTGCTGCGAGCCGCCGTTTGCGATCTCGACGCCCTCCACCGCCGTGACCCCGCTGCTATCGTTTCCGCCAAAGGGCGCCAGGTTGCCAACCGCCGCGGAAGCCACTCCGGATTGGTTTTGAATGGCCGCTAGCAGGCGTTCAATCAGCGCGAGGCGGGCGGCTGGGTCCGGATACTTCTTATACGGCAGACTCAGTGCACCGGCGAGGACCTGTCCCGCTTGGAAGCCCGGGGAGGTTTCCATGACGTGCTTCAAGCTGATTCCCAGGAGTCCGGCGCCCGCCAACAACACAAACGCCAGGCAGATCTGGGCGACGATGAAGCTATGGCGAAGGCGTTGTGCCGCGCGGTTGGTAGTGGCGCTGCGCGACGCGGACCGGAAGGCGTTGGCTAAGTGGACGCGGACACTAAACCAGGCAACCGGGAGCGCGATCAATATCCCCAGGACCACGGTTCCGGACAGAGCCACCAGGGCGAAGCGCCCATCGAAGCCGATGTAGGCTCCTAACGGCAATTGGTCCACGCCGAGCGTCTGCAAAAGGCCGATGCCACCCCCCGCGAGGGCCAAGCCGCACAGCCCGCCCACCAAACAGAGGAGAACTGTTTCCGTCATCACCTGGCGCATCACGTGCCAGTGGCTGGCGCCCAGGGACTGGCGGATGGCCAACTCCCTGGCGCGCCCGCTGGCGCGGATGAGCAGCAGGTTTACCAGGTTGACGCTGCCGATCAGAAGCAGCACAGCACGCCACCCTCGAGCAGCAGCAGGGTCGGCTTGATAGCCGCCACGTGGTCCTCCTGCAGGCCGCTCACCATGCTGACAAAGCCCATCGCCTTCAGATTCTCGGCGAAAGGATCGTCCTTGATTTGCGCGGCATCGAGCGCCGCAATCTGGGCGCGCGCCGTGGAGATGGTGGCGTCCGGCGCCAGACGGGCGATGAGTATGTGGGTATTGTTGTGGCGCTGATCGATGGCGCGCTCCGCCGGATCCGACGCCGCCGGAATATAGAACTGCGTCCGGCGCGATAGAAAGCGGAAGTCCGGAGGCAGAACGCCCACAACCGTGGTGGTAGATCCGTCCATCTGAAAAGTCCGGCCGATCACGTTGGGATCGAGGTCGAAGTAAGCGCGCCAGAATGGGTACGTGAGAATCGCGACTCCGCTCCTGGAGTAGACCATCTCCTGGTCTGTAAAGGAACGTCCCATCAGGAGCTTGACGCCCAGCGTGCTGAAAAACTCGGGCGACACCCGGTCGCGTTCCACGCTGGAGGGCGAGCCCGCCGCGCCGACGATCGCGTGCTCGCTATTTTCCGTGATGATCGCCGTGGATGCGAAGGCTTTGATCTTCTCGCGATAATCGTAATAATTCGGCAGCGACGCGGTGCTGTGCGGAGTCCCGATTTTTGGGTAGCTATGAAAAGCGCTAACCAGGCGATCGGCATGCGGAAAAGGCAGAGGCCGGAGCAGGATCGAATCCACCACGGCGAAGATTGTCAGATTGGCGCCCAGGCAGAGCGCCAGCGTGAACACCGCCACCGCCGTGAATCCAGGGTTGTTCCGCAGCGTCCTTGCGGCGTATCGGACATCGTTCCAGAAATTCAGCACGGGGAGTAACCTCTTTGGGGGATCGGGCTCGGCGGAAGCCAGCATGGCGGTGAAATCGCGAGCCAACTGGGGCCATTCCGTCTGGCTTTGAATTTTGCGCCATGCTTCGCCGGGATCGAGGCCGCCGCGAAGCGCGCTTTTGTAACGCTCCTCGAAATCGAGCGCGAGTTCCTCGATAACCTCCGCCTCTTTGGCTCCGGAGGCGCCCAGCGGCGGAAGATGCTCTCTAATGTAGGCGCGGAAGTCAGGCATCTTGCAATCCCGCGGTTTGACGAAGTCCAGCCAGGAACGCGGACCAACTCGACCGTTGAGCGGCGAGTTGCTTCCGGCCCGAACCTGTCAGTCTGTAATAGCGGCGGCGGTGCTGGCCGGCCTTTTCGACCCATCGTCCGGCGATCCACCCTTCCCGCTCCATTCGATACAGAACGGGATAGAGCGAGGCCGGCTGGAAGCTTACGGCGCCGCCGGAACGGCGCTCGATCTCGGAGGCGATTTCATAACCGTGACGCGGCCGGGTTTCGAGCTGGGCGAGGATGAGAAGCTCGGCGCTGCCATTCTTCCGCGCGTTATCAATCGGCAACATATATCTTGATAAAATATATCTGAGCGATAGTGCCCCTGTCAACTACCGGGACGAATGAAACCGGCCGCAGTTAGCAACGTTGTTTGGCCGAGCGACTTGGTCTTAGGAGTTGACGAGCAGCGCGGGCGGATTGCTCTTCCCGGCTGCCATAGCGGCAGATCCGCAATCGCGAAGGTACCAGATCGGTTGTGGTCTCGCAGCGTTTACCGATCCGCGGCGAATCGTTTACGCCTCCCACCCGTATACCGCCTATCCGGCCAGTAGCGACGCGCCGTTCGAGGGCTAGCAACGGACCGGCTGGATCACTTCTGGACAGCGCCCGCGGATCCTTTCTCGAAAGCGCCGAAGGGCTGATCGCGAGAATCACGCAACTCGTATTTGCAACACCGCCGGAACATCAGAAGACCAATTTGACTGCGAGTTGAACCAGCCGTGGCGCGGCCGCGCTCACGACGCGGCCAAAACTCGGGTCGTCGATTTCGCCGTCCACCGCGGCCGCGCCATAGAACTGGGCGTGGTTGAACGCGTTGAACGCTTCCACGCGAAAATCGAGCGATTTCGATTCGGCGATGGGCACCGTTTTGCTGATTTCGACGTCGAAGTTATCGATGCCCGGGCCGTGGAAGAAACGCCGGGCCGCGTTGCCAAGCTGTCCCAGTGTCTCCGGCGCGAACAGGCTGGTGTTGAACTCCGGCCGCCCGTTGCGAGGATTGGTGTTGATTTCGATCGGTCCCGACGTCATCCGCGGGGTGTCGAGCAGTTCGTTGTTGACGCCATTGCCGAGAGTCCCGAGTAACGACCGGTCCGAATCGTCGGCAAGCGTCACTGGGAATCCGGTACTGAAGCGCGTGGTTCCGGAGAGGCTCCATCCCTCGGCCAGGCGGTTGCGCCCGAGTAATCGCTCGAATGGCAGGGAGTAGGTGTAAGTCGCCACGAAGTTGTCAGTCATGTCCCACGAGGAAATCACGCGCGTGAGGCTGGCATTGAAGGGATTGGTCTGCTCGCCGAGGTTCGACGCCTGGTCGATCGATTTCGAATACGTGTACCCCACCAGAACCGTGGTTCGGGCGCCGGCCGTGAAGCGCAGATTGGCCTCGAGGGCGTTGTAATCGGAATTGCCGACGGACTTCTGCGCCGTCATCGATCCATAGTTCGAACCCAGGCCGGCGCGGGTTCCCTGGTACACTTTGCCGGATGCGGACGTGTAGGCGGCATCTTCGCCGAACGGACCGCAGGTGGAGCCGCCCGGAGCTACCTCGCCCTGTTGGCTGAGGCTTAGGCACAGCGCCGGATTGCCAGGGTTGGCCGGGACCAGGACCAACAAATGGTGGCCTTCATTGCCCGCATAGCTCACCGTCAACAGCGCGCCGTTGCGGATCTGCCGCTGAAAAGACAGCATGTAGTTTTCCGTATAAGGGACGGTGTTGCGGTAATAGAAGTATGGATCGGCGCTGATGGGAGTGACCGCCCCGAAATTAAATCCGGCGTACGGACTGGCCGCTGACACACTGTGCGGCGGGAAGTCTAACGGAAATGGATCCGTATTCTGTACGCCATCGGATGAGTTGATGAAGGGTGTCGGGAGCAGCGGCGGCGCCGGACTCAGATAAGTGGACCCGTAGGGAGGGACGCCATACATGATTCCCGCCGTCAACCCGGGATATGCCGTGTAGAACATGCCATAACTGGCGCGAATGCTGCTCTTTCCCGCCTCGCCTAACAGACTCTTTAGAAATCCGGAGTCGGCGTGCGGAGAGTATGCCAGGCCGATTCTGGGAGCGAAGTTGTGAGACCGGGTTGGCGAAAGCGTCGACGGAATGCCCGGATCGCCGGGGACCACCAATCCGTTCACTGCATTGGGGTACAGTACCGATTGCTCGCCGGGAACGATGGTCTGGATCTGGTCATACTTCTCCCACCAGGGCATAATCAGGTCCCAGCGCAGGCCCAGGTTCAGGGTGAGATTGCTCTTCGCTCGCCAGCTATCTTCCACAAATGCCGCCTCGTAGCGGTTTCGCAAATAAAAGTGCTGGCCCGAGGTCTGGGTATAATTGCTGGCGAATCCTAATAAGAAATCCGCGAAGGGCGACCCGGTTTCCGTCCCGTCGATATTGAACGTTCCATTGAACGTCGCGTTGGGCGATTCATTGACCTGGTCGTAGTGAAACTGACCGCCGAATTTGAGGGTATGTTTGCCGACAAGCTTCGACAAGTTGTCACTCACATAAATCGTGCTGTTCCACTGATCGACGTTGGCGGTTGGAACACCCATGGCGAACGAAGGGAATACGATATTCTCGACGCCTTCAAACTGCGGAGCCTGCACGACGATGCCCGGGGTGCCAACGCCCGTCACGAAGCCTTGTGACTGAAGAGTCACTCCCAGGCCGCCGCGCGGCTGGCCGATATCATTGGCGTTGCGCAGCAGGCCGACGTGGAACTCGTTCACCGTGGTGGGGCTGACGACCTGGGTGTCGCCTATCGTCAACATCTGCGCCTGGCCGATGGTCAAGGCGTCAAAGCCGGGAATGTTCGCTCCACCTTGAGCGCCGGGATAGGGATTATCCAGCCGGTAGTTATCGGCGAAATAGTAGCCGAAAAGCTGACCTAGGCGTGTATTGGCGTCGATTCGAGCGCCAGCTTTGTCGTCCCGTACGGTTTCCGGATAGGCCGAGGTCGCAAACAGATTCGTGCCGATGTTGGGCAGGGGAATGTAACTCAGCAGATTCACCGCCGGCGCCGACCAGGCCCTGGCCGGAATCACGGCATTTGGAAAGACACAAGTGGAAGTGTTGGAGCAGCCCGTGGTGTAATATGGCTCGCCTTCGGAAACGCCGTAGCCGAGCTTCTGCATGAGCAGGTCCGCCGTATAGGGTCCGCTCACGGTCCCGGTCAGCGTGCTCGCGATATCGCCGAAATTTCCGGCGCGATCCTGCAAGGAAGGCACGGAAGTTTCGGGCGAAGCGATGCCTTCCACGGTGCGCGTTCCCTGATAGTCGAGAAAGAAGAATACCCGGTCCCTCCGAACCGGGCCGCCGATCACGCCGCCGAACTGATTCTGCCGGAAGTCGCCCCGGGCGGCGTCGAAGAAATTCCTGGCGTCGAGAGCGGTATTTCGCAAAAACTCGAATGCGTCGCCACGAATGGCATTGCTGCCCGACTTGGTTACGACATTAATCATGCCGCCGTTGTAATTGCCGTATTCGGGGTCGAAGTTGTTGGTGAGAACGCGGAACTGCTGGATCGCGTCGAGATTCGGGATTACCGACGTGCCCCCGTTCATGTGCTCCTGCACGTCGACGGCATTCATCATGAACCCGTTCGAGGATTCCCGCTGACCGTCGATCGAGACGTCGCCAGGATTCAGATCGCCGGATGGGTTGATCGTTCCCGTCACTCCCGCCATGATCACCGAGGTGGGCGTGAGCGTCGTCACCGGAGCCACGCCAGGTTGAATGGCGAGCAGATCCGTGTAGCTGCGTCCGTTCAGGGGAAGCGCCTCGATCTGCCTGTCGGATACCACCTCGCCGAGATGGGTCGCCACGGTGTCGACCTGGGTCTGAACGGTTTCCTCGGTTTCGGTGACCGTGACCGCCTCGGACCGTTGACCGACCTCCAGGACGGTGTCGACGCGCAGCGCGGCATCGGTGTCGACGCTCAGATGAGTCTTTTGCTGGCTCCGGAAGCCGGCCGCTTCTACGGTCAAAACGTATACACCCACGGGGAGGGCAGGGAAGGAATAGAAGCCCTGCCCATCGGTGCGTGCCCGTAATTCCGTCTTGAGCGCGGCGTTGACCAGCGTGAGCCGGGCGCCGGGAATCGCGGCGCCGCTTGGGTCATTCACCGTTCCGGAGACGCTGCCCGCGGCAAATGCCCAGACGCGCGCTGCCGCTAGCAGAGCCAGAGCTAGGAGCGCGCATCGCCAGCCGGACTTCCACTTCGTCATGAGATAGGTCCCGTTCCCGTTGCGGGAACATCTGCTTCGTATTGCCGCCCCAAACCGATGCGGGCGGCCTCGTTCGCGTGCGTTCATGGAAAACACATTAAAGCTAATTTGCAACTGATTGTCAACTGAAAACTGACCAAAAGGCCTGAAATCGTTCGCGGCCGATGCGGGAACGGGCCCGCAGGAATTCAATAGAAGCCACCGATGAACTCCGATAAACGCCGAAATCCCCGAATTTGCGTTTTCGCGGTGTCCCTCGGTGGCCATGTCTTTCCACGCGGCTTAGCCGGCGCCGTTATGCCATCCAGTTGCATCTTGGACGCGCGCCGCACTCAACGCGAGCCAAGGGTTGCCGCGCCAGCCTGGCAGTCCGCCCCGCAATGCTCCGCGATAGCGCGGGCATGCTCGATTACTTTGGGGTCTTTGAGACCGAAGGCGAGGGCTTTTTGCATTTCTAAGCTGGCGCGCGGGTAGTCTCCGGCGGCGGCCCAGGACCAGGCGTAGGCGTCCAGCGTAAACGCATCGTGGCGGCGGGCAAGTTCGGCTTCCGCGATGCGGCGCGCCTTTTCGGGTTGATGGGCATAGTCGATGTAGTAGGCCACCAGTTCGTGATTGGCGTTATCGGCCTGGGCCGATTCCTGTAGCGCCCGCCGCTCGAAATCGGCGAACGCCAGAGCGGCTTCCTGGTGCCGGCCGGCGTGCTCCAGCGCTTCGGCGACGGCGAAGAGGTTTTCCGCGTGCGGCGCGGTGGCGTAGCGCTTTTGGAACAGCGAGACGGCTTCGTCGTAGCGTCTCTGTGTCATCCGAACTTGGCCCAGCACGCCTAGGGCGTAGTGGTAGTCCGGGAAAACGCCCAACGCGCCATTGGCGAATTTCTCGGCCTCGGGAAGGCGGCCGGCGCCCAGGTGCAAGTGGGAAATCTGGGTGAGCAGCCAGGCGCGGTCTTCCAGTTCCTGGTAAGGAGTGGAATCGTACGCGCGCTGCATCAGATCGATGGCTCCCTCGAGGTCGCCGTGCAACTCGCGCAGATAGGCGGCGCGAGTGAGGCCCGGCACGTTGCCCGGTCGCAGATTGAGCATCCACTGGACGGCATCGACGGCCTCTTTGTAATTGCCCAGCTCGGCGTTGGCGTCGGCCAGGTAGCCGTAGACGGTGACGTCGTCGGGAGTCTGGCGATTGAGCCTGGTTGCGACTTCGCGGGCTCTGGCAAATTCGTGGCGGCCCAGCAGCAGCCAGGTTTCCACCTTGAGCCCTTCGTAATTATCGGGAGCCAGGGCGAAGGACCGTTTCAGGGTCTCTTCCGCCTTGGCGTAGAAGGCGACGTCGGAGGTCTCGCGGGCGCGGCGCGCATAAGCCATCGCCAGCGCGTTGTAGGAGGGACTGTAGTCGAGCCGCTTGGCAACCTCATCCTGCGCCTTGCGGATGGCGGTTTCGGCCGGTGTGGCGGCAAAGGCCGGAAGGATCGAAAACAGGATGGCGATCGTTCGTTTTTTCATATTTGTTCTCCTTTTGAATAAAAGTTTGCGTGGAGCAGCCTCTCAGGCTGCCATGTCCGCACTCATGCGGGCACGTTCTGCGAACCAATCGTCCCGATAAGTCGGGAAGAGTCCGCGCCACGTACTTTTGCTTAGGACACCAATTCGAAAGTTAGTGTCGTATTCATGGCAACCGCTCCTTGACAGTCGCGGCTCTGACCCGCGGCTTTATCGCAAACTCGAGCATGCTGGCACCAGGATCGAGTGTTCGGGTCAGAGCCGCGACCGTAAGGGAGCGGTTGCCTAATACGTCTCCATAATTGCGAAACCGAGCGCCTAGTTCACCGGACAGATTCCGCCCGGCTGATTGGCGCAACCCGGTTGGCCGGGACCGGCGTGGGCGCTGTCCCTGCCGTCATAGGCCGGAGCCAGGAACGGGAACGTCCCCGTCAGTTGGGAGCTGGAAGTGTTGACGCCGTCGCCAATGAGCGTGCCGTACTTGGTGCTGTTGGCCAGGATGCCTCCCACCGCTCGCGCGGCGATATCGATGACGTCGTCCACCGGCCGGCGGCCGTTGGGGAAGCCCGCGTTATCTCCGGCCAGAAAGCCGAGCCGCTTCTGCGAGCCGAAGGCGGTCGGCGGGATGCCGGTGTTGAGCCGCAGCAGGTCGGCGATGGGGCCGGCGTCGCTGGCGGCGCACCCGGGACAGATCGGCGCCATGTACTGCACCAGCGGCAGCAGATCGGTGCGCGGCGCGGGCGGCACGGGGATGCCGATGCTCGAGAAAATCTGGGCCAGCAGCGGATTCAGGAAGAAGCTCGCAAACTGTGCGTCGTTGGTGGGATCGTCCATGCTGAAGCGGTCCTTGGAGCCTGTCCCGATGATCAGTTCGTTGATCAGCGGATTGCCGAGCCGCTGCACCTGCGCCCAAGTGCCTTGGGTCCCTCCGTCGCGCAGGACGCTCAGCTTTTGCCGCGAAGTGGTGCCGTAGGTGCCGATGACGGCCAGTTTGTTGCTGGCGGCGTACTCTTTGCCGCCTGATGTAAGCATGGCGATCGGCACCTCCAGCATGAGGGTGTTCACATTGAACCCGGCCAGCGCGTTGGGCGCGTAATTATGGGCGTCGTCGGCGTCCACGGCCGCGCTCAGCACGCCGCCGCCGGCCGCGGTGCGAAAGTTGAGCGAATCGAAAGCCGCCCCGAGGTCCACAAAGAAGGGGTCGGCCACGGTGCCGGCGAAAACCCGGATGCCGTCGAGCAGCGTGTAAACGCCCTGCGCGCGCAATACGCCGTAGTTAGGCATGGTGCGCGGCCCGACGTTGGTGGGAACGGCGTAGAGCGTCTGCCCGTTGTTCAACTCTTCGCGCAGCGTCGGAGTCACCATGGTTACCTCGTAGGTCTGAATCAGGTTCAAACCCTGCGAACCGGGACCGGAAAGCGAAGTAATAGGCGGAATTCCGAGCAGGCCGCCAACATAGCCGGTGAAGACGCCGGGGTTGGTGTATTGTGTCTTGAAGCGGAATTGAAAAGTGATGTCGGGGATTCCGTCGAGGTTGTTATCGATCTTCATTTCGTACAGGATGCCCGGATCGAACGGGAAGTAATTCGGCCCGTTCGAGGGCTCGAGGAACGGATCGACATTGAGGATCAGCACCGCCCGGTCCGGATTCTCCGGACTCACGAAGGCGAACCAGTCGGTGATGTCGGCCTTCTGATCCAAGGCGGTTATGGGCGCTTCCCTATGGCTGGCGGCGAAGCCGGCGGGCGTTTGAGCCAGCAGCGCGGCCATGGCCACAGTAAGTGCGGGTTGTAACAGCGGTCTTCGAATTGTCATCGAGAGTGTCTCCCTGAGTGGAATGGGTTTCATCGGTTAACTACGATGCGGGAGAGCGATCGGATTCGATAGCGATGAAGAATTACATCCGGGAGTTACAGCGGGGCGGAGATGACGGGCGTCGAGGTGGGCGCGTCGACGCCGCCCTCGGCTTCGAGCGTGACGGCTACGACGTCGGTCGCCGCCGGCGGCGTGGGCGGGCGATAAAGGTAGATCGCGTTGCCCTGCCGGTTGGAGGTGAACAGCCCGGCGGGCACCGGTTTACCGCCGCGAATCAGCCACATTTCGTAAGTCTTGCCGGGCGGCGGCGCGGGCAGCCGGGAGGCCACCAGCAGCACGCCCGAGGGGTGGAAAAACACCCGTCCGCGCGGCGGCGCAGGTTGGTCCTGGCCGAAGGTGACTTCGCGCGTTTCGGGAGCCTGGATCAGGTCCAAAGCCTGGCGCAAATCGGCGGCTTCGGCGCCGCTGCGCTCGATCTCGATCCGCGCCTCGGCCAACTCCGCGCGGAAATTGTGGGCCTGGTAGAGGATCAAACCGGCGGCTGCGAGCGCCGTCGATCCCGCCGCTACAAGTGCCGTAAACCAGCTCCAGCGCCTCTGGGGAACTCCCCCGGCCGCCGCCAGAATGCGGCCGCGCAATTGCCGCGGCGGCGCGGGACCGTCCCCGGAGGCGCCCATGGCGAATGCCAGCGCGCGCGCCTCGCCGAGGCCCGCCGCGCAGGCTTCGCAGCCGCGCTCCAGGTGGGCGCGCACCTCGCTCCTCTCGGGTTCCTCCAGCACACCGAGGGCATAGAGCAGATAATCGGGGCGCAGTTCGTCGCAAGTCATGCGGTGATCGCGCCTCCCAACGCTTTACGCATCTGCTGCAACGCCCGGCGCATCCAGGTCTTGACGGTGCCCAATGGCTGGCCCATCCGTGCCGCGATCTCGCTTTGAGACATCCCCTCGAAATAGGCCAGCTCAATGGCTTCGCGCGCCTGGGAATCGAGCTGTTCGAGGGCTCGCTTCACCTGCCGGACGAGATCGAAATGGAACACGTCGGTGGGAAGGTCCGCAAATAGCGCGGGATGTTCGGTTTCGTTCAGATCGATGGTGCTTTCGGTTCGGTGGCCTTTCGAGCGAAGGTAATCGATGGCACGGTTGCGGGCTACCGCGAGCAGCCACGGGCCCACCGCGCCGCGATCGGAATCGAATCCACCGACCCGGTTCCACACCCGCAGGAAGGTCTCCTGCACCAGGTCCTCGGCCGCGCCGTTGTCCCGAACCATGCGCAGAATCAGCCGAAATACCATTTGGCCGTAGCGGTCGTACAACTCCGCGAGCGCTTGCGGGTCGCGCCGTTGCAGGCGGATCATCAGCTCGCCATCGCCCTTCGCTACAACCGCGAGGATCAGCGGAAACATACAGTCGCCGGGTATTTCGGCCGCTCCAGGAATTATAGCCGCGGAAGCCACTTTTCGCCACCTGAATTACATACGAGGGTTTCCGGGCTGGCGGTTTGGGAGGAAGCGAGAATCGCCCTTCCGTCCGAGCGGGCTTCGGCAGTACCGCTCGGGCCATAACGAAGGTCAGCATTGTAATCGGACTGCATTGATCCACATACTCTGCTTAACGCCGAGAAAGGGCGCCCAGAAATGTACATGTTTATCAGATTTCCGATTGGGATCATCATTGAAGCCGTGCTGCTCGCGCAGAGAAAGAACTGCATGCGCGTCGCCATAGCCGGGTTTGAGGACGCCATCGAATTGAAGCGCTCCGGCGCACAATGGTTTACCGCGGCCGGTCAACCCGTTGAATTCGATTTCCTGATGTCCCGCGTCCACCAGGGCGAGAGTGCTCCCTCTTCCACGCCGGCCAGCGCCGCGCAGGCGGCTGGGCAGGCGGCGATCGGGTAGGGAGGGCGGTTTGGTACCATCGGTGCGATGTCACCTGTCGTGACCGGTCGGGAAGCATTTATTCGGACAATCGCCCAGTATAAACAGAATGGCGAAAGAGAGCTGCTCGCAACCGGCATTGTCATAGACGACGTATTAGTAAGGGAACTCCGCGGAAAAGGCTCGGACCTTAGGTTCGGCGTAGCCCTTATCTGCCGGCCGAACCGGGAAGTGGTCAAGTGTATCTCGGCCATTCAGCTCCGCCTGTTCCAATACGAACCCGCTCAGTATTACTATCCTCGACGGGACTTACATTTGACTGTCGCCGAGATTTGTACCGGCCGCACGCGGGAGGACGCGAATCGAATCGCGGCGGCGGCACGGTCGGTTGCGCGATTGTTGGAAAGGGAGTCTCCGGCCGGCCTCGATTCGCTCGTGCTTGCGTACGACGGCAGGGGCGCGGCGCTTAACTTCCTGCCTTCGGACGCACGGCTGCAGCAACTGCGCCAGGCGATCCGGGAGGATCTCGCGCGTAACGGAGTGTCCGTCGAGTCTCGCTATCCACCCATGTCGGCTCATGTCACTTTGCTCCGATACATCGCACCGTTGAGGACCCCCGCCGCACAGTGGGTCGAGGTCCTCAATCACTGCGAGGTTACTGTGGACACGCCCTGGGTCCTGTCGCCGGTCTGGCTGACATGGGGTGCGACCTGGTATGGCATGCACGGTCGAATCTCACGGTACGGGCCCATGGTTATGGGCGGATCGCTCCTGCCGCTCCAATAGGGCGACTTAGTACTTGGTTTCGCAATTACGGTCACACACCCTGCAACCGCTCCCTTACGGTCGCGGCTCGGAAATGCGCGAGTCCGAGCCGCGACCGTAAGGGAGCGGTTGCCGAAGATTGGAACAATTATTCCGTGACGGCTGACTCACTTGTCGCCGAATCCCAGGTCCGCGCCTTCGTGAGTGGCCAAGGCGATCTGCTCCAGCCAACCGTGCCGCCCGTTGTACCAGAGCATCCAGCGGCGGCCGTCGAAGACCGCGTAGGGCTTGTAGCAGGCGTCCTGATCGAAGGCGTCTTGTCCGGGCCGCACAATCGGGTTGCGCGGATTGCGCTGCCAGTTGGTGACGCCGTCGCGCGACCGGGCTACTCCGATCTGCGCATGGTCGATATCGCGGTAGCCGATGTAGAACATGTAGAACCAGTTGTCGAAGCGAAGCACCTGCGCTCCCGCCACGCGGGCCTGCTCCCAAACCGCCGCGGGATTGGGGCGGAAGACCGGATTTGCCGGCTCCTTGGTCCAGTGAAGGCCATCGGGGCTGGTGGCGTAGCCGATGGCATCGGGTTCGTACTGCTCGCCGCCCGAATACCACATTCGATACAGCCCGGCCGCTTCGTCCCAAAGCACGTTCGGACACATGACCGCCACTTTTTCCCACGGAAGATCGGGCGATAGCACCGGCGTTTCGCTCACTCGCTTCCACACTTTCCCGTCCGGACTGGTGGCATAGCCGATCCACGAGTGCTTGCCGCCGGCCTGGCCCGTGTACCACATGTGGTAGCCGTCGGCCTTCTTGAGCACGCTGGGACGGTTGATGTCTTCCTCCCAGGCGGTGCCGGGGTTGGGTGAGAGCACGACGACCGGTTCGTTCCAGTGTATGCCGTCCGAGCTTTCAAACAGCGCGATGCTCTTCTTCGGTCGCCAGGAGCCCCACATCTTGTACTTGCCGCCATCGGCCAGCACGGCGATGTCGAACACGGTGCCGAACTTCCCGCCGATGACCGGGTTTGCCGGCGATTTGACCCAGCCCGGCGCGGTCTGCGGCAGATCCACCATAAGCCATCCCAGGTCCGGGGCCGAACCGATTTCCCGCCCATCGGCAAATATGCGAAGGCCCTTGCCCCTTCCGTACCGCGTGCCGGCGCGGTCGTAGAAAATCGTCAAATCCCAGCCGTGATAGCGAACCCGGTCCAGGCAGAAGTAATCGATTGCTCCCTCGGGAATCAGGGGATTCACTTCCACCCGGTTGTCCAGGCGCGGGCGCAGGCCCACCAGGCCGGTGATCACCAGGTCGTTGTAAGTAGAGTGATTGTAGTCGCGGCCCCGGTCCTTGCCGCCCTTGGCCGCCTGTTCGGCCGGCGTCATCCGGTACAGCATGTCACGGGCGATCCAGTTACCGTGCAACGGATCCAGATCTTCGTCGATCCAGGGAATCGTCCGGCCGCTGGGCAGCTTCAGGTGCTGCGATTTCGTGTAAGTCCGCAGCAGCGCCAGATAGTCCCGCCGGCCGACGTAGGTCTGTTTGTAGTTATTGAGAAGGTTGGCCATGGCGGTGAGCGTCTGCGACGTGGCAAAGGGCCAGGACGGGCCGTTCCACAGACACTCGTGAGGATGGGCGAACATGAACCGCGGGTTGCGCCGCTCGGCGGTCGTCGGCCCGAAAGGCGCCGCGAAGCCCCCGTCGTCGGTTAGTTGCTTCCACGCTAACTCATGTCCGGGGAGTGGGAGGTTGAAGTACCACGGGACATATCCGACCTCTTCCCGGACGTCCACCCATTGGTGGTTGTCGCCCCGCGGGATGGTCTCGTAAAACCCGCGAGTCTCATCCCACAGACGGTCCTCCACCAGGGCGCGCAGCCGCGCCGCTTTCATGCGGAAGTCCAGCGAAAGGTCGTTCTTCCAGGCCCATTTAGCCATGTCTCCCAGCGCTACGGCGTCGCCGTACATGTAGCTGTTGATGGTGGGCCGGTATCCGCCGCCGCCAATGGAGATTTCCATCCCGTCGCGATCGTCGATCTGCCAGAACAGGCCACTCGCGTCCTGGTGTGTCCTTTCCCACTGCTCGTAGTTCCCGACCAGGGCGGGCAGCAGATCGATGGCAAGCTGCTGATCGTGAGTCACCATCGACCAGGCGTGGATTGCGTCCGCTACCCAGAAGCTGTAGAGCCGCGGCCTCGCTTCCGGGTTGAACCAGAACCGCGCGTACTCTCTCAGGTATTCCGGATCGCGCAGCCAGCGGCCCTCGTAGAAATGGTGGCCGGCGGAGGCGCTGACGGTGTTTTCCGCTCCCGCCCAGGGCACGTCCGGCAGGAACTCCGTGATCACAAAGCCCGCCGGCGTCTGGCGGATGTGCTTTCGGAACTCCCACCATCGGAAGTAGTACATTTCCTCGATCGATTTGTCGGAAGACTCGAAGAAGGGGATGTTTTGCTTCATCCAGTCCCAGGCTTCGGCATTCGTAATCAGGTTCGTCCGTCCTTCCGGATCGTCCCGGTTGAACGCTTCCACGTAGTGGCGGAACCGGTCCGGCTGAAGAACGTCAGCCGAATTCGAGGCAACCGGAGGAGACGCCCACAGCGCACCGCAGGCCAACACCAGAATGCCTTTGCTCGATACCAACATGTACACATGACAGCATGATTCCGGCTTTCCCGGCGAACCGAAAGCGCGGCGGGTGCCTTACCGATCTGGGGAAGTTCCCGGCAACCGCTCCCTTGCGGTCGCGGCTCGGTAAGTGACTCCAAACACGCGGTGTCCGTAACCGAGCCGCGACCGTAAGGGAGCGGTTGCCGGGCCTCAACCGCGAAATCCACAGATCGGTTAAGCACCCAGGCGCGGCCGCGGGAAGGTGTGGGCCATGGCAAGCCGGGGAGCCGGAACTGCCGGCGAAATCCGGGCGCCACAACTAATCAAAAACACCGGCGACAAAGGTCGCCGGCGCTACCCAGGAAAACGCCGTGCGGCACGGTGGCAACCGGCTGGCTGGCCTTACAGTTCGGACAGCACTTTTTCGGCGTGGCCGGCGGCTTTCACCTTGGCGTACATCTTTTCGATCTTGCCGTCGGGGCCGATCACGAAGGTGGTGCGCTCGATGCCCATCACCTTCTTGCCATACATGCTTTTTTCTTTCCAGACGCCGTAGGCTTGGGCGGCGGCCTTCTGGTCGTCGGCCAGCAGCGCGAAGGGGAGATTGAACTTGGTCTTGAACTTGGCCTGCGCGGCGGGCTTGTCGGGAGAGACGCCCACCACGGCCGCCCCTTTGGCGGCAAACTTTTTCAAATGGTCGCGGAACTCGCAGGCTTCGACGGTACACCCCGGCGTGTCCGCCCGTGGATAGAAATACAAGACCACGCGCTTGCCCTTTGAGTCCGAAAGGTGAAAAGTCTCGCCCGCATCGGTCTGCAATTCGATATCGGGAGCCACGTCGCCCACTTTCAACATTTTGTTCACCCCAGTTTGGTTTTGAGAAGTTCGGTCACCACGCCCACGTTGGCCTGCCCGCGCGTCTGCTTCATGACCTGCCCCACCAGGAAATTGATCACCGTCGTCTTGCCGCCCCGATACTGTTCGACCTGCTTCGGGTTGGCGGCGAGGACGTCGTCGATTACTTTTTCGAGCGCGCCGGTGTCGCTGATCTGCGCCAAGCCTTCGCGTTCGACGATCGCGGCCGGGGCGTCGCCCGTGGCATACATTTTGGGGAAAATCTGCTTGGCCAGCTTGCCGGAAAGCGCGCCCGCGCCGATCAGTTTCACCAGTTCGCCCAAATGCCCGGCGCCGACCGGCGATTGGCCGATTTCCTTGCCGTCGGCTTTGAGCGCGCCCATCAGGTCGCCCATCACCCAGTTGGCGGTGGTTTTGGGATCGCCGGAGATGCGCGCGGCGGTTTCGAAGTAGGCGCTGGTGGCGCGGCTCTGGGTCAGCACCTCGGCATCGTATTCGCGCAGGCCGTATTCGGCCACGAAGCGCGCCCGCAGGCGGGAGGGCAGCTCGGGCAGGGAGGCGCGCAGCTCACCCAGGCGGTCTTCGTCGATCGCGAGCGGCATCAGGTCGGGCTCGGGAAAGTAGCGATAGTCGTGGGCGCTTTCCTTGCTGCGCATGCCTACGGTTTCGCCCAAATCGGGATCGTAGAGGCGGGTTTCCTGTTCCACCCGGCCGCCGCTTTCGATGAGAGCGACCTGGCGGGCGATTTCGTAATCGAGCGCCTCCTTCATAAAGCGGAAGGAGTTCAGGTTCTTGACTTCCGCCTTGGTGCCGAGCTTTTCGGCGCCCTTTAGACGCACGCTCACATTGGCGTCGCAGCGCAGGTGGCCTTTTTCCATGTCGCAGGAAGAGACCTCCAGGAACTCGAGTACCTGCTTCACTTCGGTCATGTAGGCGTAGGCTTCCTGGGAACTGCGCATGTCCGGCTCGCTGACGATTTCGATCAGCGGCGTGCCGCTGCGGTTCAGGTCCACGTAGGAGTACAGGTCGGAATCGCGAAAGCCTTCGTGGATGCTCTTGCCGGCGTCGTCTTCCATGTGAACGCGCGTGACGCCGATGCGGCGCGGCTCTCCGGCGACCACGATGTCCACCCAGCCGTGTTCGGCGAAGGGCTCGTCGTACTGCGAAATCTGGTAGCCCTTGGGCAGGTCGGGATAGAAGTAGTTCTTGCGCGCGAATCGCGAGCGCACGCGGATGGTGCAGTTCAACGCCAGGCCGGCTTTCACCGCCAGGTCCACGGCCACGCGGTTGAGCACCGGCAGCGCGCCCGGCAGGCCCAGGCAAACCGGACAGACGTTGCTATTGGGAGGCGCGCCGAAGCTGGTGGGGCAGCCGCAGAAAATCTTGGTCGCCGTGGCCAGTTGCGCGTGCACCTCCAGGCCGATGACGGGCTCGTAGCGGGCAATCATTTCCGGCGTGGCTAAAGCGGGAGCGGACGTCGACATCAGCTCTCATTGTCGCGCAAAATGCGGGGCGGCGATGCAGCGTGCCGCCATGTTCATTCTGACTTCTGTCTGCTGACTTCTAACTTCGCCCTAGTTCATACACCGTGATTTCCGGCGGCGCGCCAATCCGGATCGGCACGCCGATGGTGCCGATGCCGCGGTTGACGTAAAGCTGGCCGCCGGGTTGCCGAAACCAACCGGCGACGTAGGGCGTCACCAGGCGGCTGGGCGCGATTTCCGGGCTGATAAATTCCAGCGCGGCTTGGCCGCCGTGGGTGTGCCCGGCGAGGCTCAGATCGATCCCCAGCGCCGCGGCGCGATCGAAGGTATCCGGGTTGTGGCTCAAAAGAACATTGACGCGGTCGGCCGCCAACAGCGGCTCGATGTCGCGCAGCAGATGTTTCACCGGCGCCGACGGTCCGAAGCGCCTGGGGCTCTCAAAATCCACCCCGATCAGATTGAGCTCTTCCCCGTGGCTGCGGATGGCGACGGCCTCGGCGCGAAGGATCCGGTACCCCACCCGGCGGAACAACTCCGCGATGGAGTCTTCCACCCCAGCCCAGGCATCGTGGTTGCCCAGGCATCCGAAGACACCGAACGGCGCCCGCAGGCCGGACAGGGCCTCCACCACCGCGTATTGGGTGGAGGGGTCGAAGGTTACGAAATCGCCGGTGAGCACGATGAGATCCGGCTTGAGCGCGTTGGCGATGGCGGCGTATTTGCGAATCTGGGCGGCGGGCATGAACGGGCCGATATGGATATCGGACAACTGGCAGATGCGAAAGCCGTCGAAGGAGCGGGGCAGGCGGGGCAGATGAATTCGGGGCGAGGTGGTTTCCAGATTGAGCCGGCCGTAGAGCAGACCGTAAGCGCCGGCAACGAAGGGCGCGCCGGTGACGATGGCGGTGGTGCGCTGCAGAAACTGGCGCCGGTCCGGCGATTCTACGGCCCGGCCAAGCGGCGGTCGAAGCTTACGCGCGGCGGCCTCGATGCCTTTCGGCACGGCCAGCAAAAGCAGCAGCAGGAACGCTACCAGAGAGCTCGAAATCCACCACGCCAGCGGCGCCGACAATACCGCGTCGGCCGGCGTCAGCGCAACCGGGGTGAAGCGCCCTCCGATCCGGCCGGTGTAATAGGCGAAGGCCAGCGTGTAGAAAGCCAGCACGGCGCAGCACACGGCGAGCCGCAGACCGCGCGAGCGAATCCGGCGCCGGGCCAGCTTCAACCCGCGAATGGCCCAATAAACCTGGCTGATTAGCAGAATGGCGAGAACGATGGGGAAGATCAATACTGTTATTGTGGCATGCCGGCGGCGCGCTTCGCCCAAGCCCGGCGCTATAGTATTGCTCATGCGAAACCTCGTCGTGATGAGCATACTTTCGGTTGTCGCCGCCGCCGCGCAATCCTCCGCAACTTCGCCTTCGGGCGCCCTCGAAATGGCCGTTACCGCCGATGGCGGCCAACTCGCCTACACGGTGAACTTCCGCGGCAAGCCGGTGGTATTGAAATCGACCCTCGGCCTGGAACTGGCCGGCCAGCCGGTGCTGGGCGCGCACGTCCGCATCATACATGCGACGCCGGGCGCGGGAGACGAAACCTACTCGCTCCTCCACGGCAAGGCGTCCACGGTTCACAGCGTCTACCGCAGCCTGGCGCTCGAGCTGGAAGAGACCGAGGCGCCGCACCGCAAACTGCAGCTCGAAGCCCGTGCCTTCGACGACGGCGTGGCTTTTCGCTACGTGGTGCCGAAACAAGCCGGCCTGGACGAGATCCGCCTCGCCACCGAGCGCACCACCTTCCACTTGGCCAAGGATGGCGCCACCTATCCGCTCCTGCTCGACGGATTTCAAACGCCCTACGAAGACGCTTACGTCACCCTGCCGCTGAGCGCCATTCACCCCAAGGAACTGATCGGCCTTCCTTTCCTGGCCGAAGTGCCGGGCGCCGCGTGGGTGGCCATCACCGAAGCCGATATCGATAACTATGCCGGCATGTATCTGGAACACAATTCGCCGGACGCGTTGGTGCTTTCTTCGCGGCTTTCGCCATCGGTCGAAGACAAGGACCTCGCCGTGGCCGTTCCGGCTCCCATGACGACGCCCTGGCGGGTGCTCTTAATTGGTGACCAGCCCGGCCGGCTGGTGGAGTCGAACATCGTCACCAGCCTGAATCCGCCTTCCGCCATCGCCGATACCAGTTGGATCAAGCCCGGCAAGACCGCCTGGGACTGGTGGAACGGCACCTGGGCCGAAGGAGTGGATTTTACCCCCGGCATGAATACCGCGACGATGAAGCACTACATCGATTTCTGCGCCTCCTCCGGTTTTCCCTACCTGTTGATCGACGCCGGGTGGGCGTACCAGAGCACCGGCCCCAACTCCTCCCACGCCGACCTCACCCGCACCAACCCTAATATCGACATGCCAGCCATTCTCGATTACGGCAAAACCAAAAATGTGCGCATCTGGCTGTGGGCCCATTGGACCGACATCGATCGCCAGATCGACGAAGCCTTTCCGCTATTCGAAAAATGGGGTATCGCCGGGGTCAAGATCGATTTCATGAATCGCGACGACCAGTGGATGGTCGGCTTCTATCACCGCGTGCTGCAGACAGCCGCCGCCCATCATCTGATGATCGACTTTCACGGCGCGTATAAACCGGACGGCATCGACCGCACCTGGCCGAATCAGATGACCAGGGAAGGCGTCATGGGATTGGAGTACAGCAAATGGAGTGGGCGCGTCACACCCGAACACAACCTGATGCTGGCCTTCACCCGCGCCCTGGCCGGTCCGATGGATTACACGCCCGGCGGATTCGACAACGTCACTCGCGCCGAGTTCGTGCCACGCAATAAGAAACCGATGGTGATGGGAACGCGCGCCCACGAATTGGCGCTGTACGTGGTTTTCGAGAGCGGCTTCCAGATGATCTCCGATTATCCGGAAGCGTACAAAGGCCAGAACGAGTTCGAGTTCATCCGGGCCGTCCCCAACGCCTGGGATGAAACCAAGGTGGTGAGCGGCAGGCCGGGCGAATTCATTGCCGTGGCGCGGCGCAAGGGCAAGGAATGGTACGTGGGCGCCATCACCGGCTGGCACGGAGCGGAGGTGGATCTGCCGCTGGAATTCCTGGGCCACGGCAATTACGCCGCCGAAATCTATGCCGACGCCTCCGACGCCGGCGACCATCCCAAGCACACCGAAATCTCGGTACAGCGCGTCACCCCAGCCGCGATGCTGCACCTGAAACTGGCCTCCGGCGGAGGAGCGGCCATCCGGTTCCGCGCGGAGTGAAGATGCGGTCAACATATTAGGGACCGTCGGGGAATAATCGTGCCGATCGCCGGCAACCGCTCCCTCACGGTCGCGGCTCGAAAAGGCGCGTAACCGAGACCGTGAGGGAGCGGTTGCTTAATTTAGTCCGTGGCCGTAGTTCCGAAGTCGAGCACTTAGTGAACGCTGAAAGCTGACTGCTGAAAGCTTGCTCAGAAGAAGAAATGCTTCACCCAGTCGACCATCATGTGAAATAGGGCCGACGAGATAATGCTGGACGATTTCTGAAACACTTTGCCGTAGGCGAAACCGGCGAAGCTGGCGACAATCGCGTACCGCCAGTTGGGCAGCGCCTGCGGGCCGTTATTGAGATGGGAGCAGCCGAAGATCACGCTGGCGGCTACCAGGCCGGCGGTAGTTTCTCCCCAGCGCTGCAGGATGAAGTTCTGGATCAGCGCGCGAAACAGGATTTCCTCGGGCAGCGCAGTGCCGATGAAAATCAGGCCAAAGGCCGCGGCCATTCGGCCGGGCGTCGCCGGGTGGAAATGCGGGAACGGAATGAAGCCGATGGCGATGCCGATGCCGATGAGTACGGGAGCGGCGGCAACGAACCCGGCCAGCACCACCCAGAGGTCCCGTGGGCGGCGCGGCAGGTTATATTTCATTCCCGAAAACCCGCGAAAGAGGAGGAAGATCGCAAGGCCCAAGAGGATGGCCACGCCGTAGATCACCGAATGCAGATAACCTTGCGCCGCCGCCAGCACCAGCGGTTTGGCCAGGTTCAACTCCAGCGGCAGCCAGAGCAGCAGGATCGCCACGAAATCGAGGGCCTGGGGCCGAGGGCTGGCGGCGGGTCCGAGCCTGACCGCGCAGGCCGACGGCACCGCGGTGTATACCAGAGCTGCCAACGCCAACGGCCAGCTCGCCGCGCCCACCATCGCCGCGGCGGTCATAAATATGCCGGTCCCGAGCACCGGCGCCAGCCAGAACACCGCCGGGCGAGCGCGCAAAATGCCCGAAACGAACCGCTGCAACCGGGCCGAAAACAAAGCCAGGATCAGCGCCACCAATGCCAAACGCAATACCGTCTGAGCCATACGTGCCTAAAACTCGCATCCTAACAGGTTGCGGGGGACACTCGCGGCGCTGAGTCCGCACTCATTTGGCGGACAGCCCCAATTCTAAGCCCGCCGATCAGTGGGTGCTCGATGACCGGAAACCGGATCCGGTGAAAGCCAGACTGTGGGCCGGCAAAAATAGCCGGGATGTGAATCTAATCTCCACTCATCAGGCTTGACAGCCTCCGCCGCGGCTCATGCCCGTCGCTTGCGGAACGCCAGCAAGGCGCCGCCAGCCGTTAGAAGCACCCAGGTCCCCGGCTCGGGCGTGTTGCCCGGCGAAGCGTTGGCATAGGGATCGGCCGCCAAAGTGGCAACGTCGCTCGAACTCAATACCCCGTTAAACGCTTCGAATAAAGCGATCTGGCCGCTGGTAAATTCGCCCTGCCCGCCGGCGACGGTATTGTCCAGGAACAGGTTGAGAAGCTGGTTCGGATTGTTGGCGTTGGAAAGATTCAGCTGGTTGAGACCCGCCCCCTGGTTCGCAACGGAAAAGTCGAAAGTTCCATTGATATAGACACTCGCCGTGGTCCCATCGTCGGTCAGGATCAAATCGAAATAGGTGTTTGGGCTGAAAAGGGTGCCAGGTGTCCCACTGCCATCGGGGAAGATGGCGAATTCACTACTTGGGTTAACATAAAGGCCGTCATCCGACTGCCGGTTTTGCGAGTCGACCAGCCGGAGCCATGCTCCACTTGCGTAATTTTCCGAACTGCCCAACTCGAAAACCATCTCAATCGAGTATGAGGTTGGTGAGATCAGGTTCGAGCCGTCGTTGAAGGTCAAACCCGCGTTGTTTCCGCTACTGCTGTTAAAGGAGTACACCGACTCGGTACTGCCCAAAACGGTTGCGGTTCCGAAGGCATTGGTGCCCAGCGGGTTGGTGGCGGCCAGAGCGGGCACGCCGCCCTGTTGTGCGTTGAGGTTGCCATTGAAGGTGTAGGCAGCCACCAGTGTGGCTGCGTGGGTTGCGGACGTGACGACAAGTACGCTCGCCACAACCGCGGCTAGGGCCGAAAGTCTCACAGTTCCTCCGAGCCGGATGTTTCCGGCGTGCATTATTATAGGGTGCGATTCGCGCGAACGTCAAGGCGCTCGGGTAACAGTGCGTAGCAGTGGTAACGGTCTGGCGGGGACAAAGCAATCGGCGCAGCCGATGGGGTGCTAGCCTGAATGTTGACCCCGATTCCCCCTCTCGACCCTCCCATCGCACGCGCGCGCCGGGGATTGCTGCCCTTTCTCGGGCTGGCCTGCGGCGCCAGTGTCGCCACCATCTACTACAACCAGCCGCTGCTGGCCGAGATCAGCCGCGCGTTCCACGTGTCGCACGGCCGCGGCGGAACGGTGGCCGTCGCCACCCAGCTCGGTTACGCGGCAGGAATTCTTCTCTTCGTTCCCCTTGGCGACGTGCTCGAGCGCCGCAAGCTGATCCTCGAACTGTTCGCCGCCGTGTCGCTGGCTCTCATGGCCGCATACCTTGCGCCGTCATTCTGGATTCTGGTGGCTGCCAGCGTGGCCATCGGAATGGCCGCCTCGGTCACTCACATCATGGTCCCGCTGGCGCAGGAGCTGGTCGGCCCCGGCCAGAGCGGACGCGCCCTCGGCACGGTGATGACCGGTCTGCTGCTCGGGGTTCTGTTGGGACGCACCGCGTCCGGCGCCGTGTCCGACGTGCTGGGATGGCGGTTCGTGTTCCTGCTGGCTGCCGCTTCCACCGCCGCCTTTGTGCCGCTGCTCTGGTGGCGCCTGCCCGTGCTTCCGCCTGCCCAGCGGTTATCTTATGGCGCGGCCCTGCGCTCTCTGTGGGATCTGGCGCGCGGCGAGCCGCTTTTGCGGGAGGCCTCCACCATCGGCTCTCTGGCCTTCGCCTCGTTCATCGCCTTCTGGACAAATGTGGCGTTCTTTCTCGGCTCGCCGCACTACCGCCTGGGAGCGGCCGCCGCGGGCAGCTTCGGCCTGCTCGGCGCCGGCGGAGCCCTTATTGCTTCCCCCGCCGGCAGGCTGGCCGATCGTTACGGCTCCCGCCGCATCCTCGCCCTCGCCCTCGCGCTGATGAGCCTCGCTTACCTCATCCTCTGGGTATTCGGCTACCACATCGCCGGGTTGATTGCCGGCGTGATTGCGCTCGATATCGCCCAACAGTCCATGCAGATCTCCAACCAGTCGCGCATTTTTACCCTGTCCCGCGCCGCCAGAAGCCGACTGAATACCATCTATATGATTCTCTTCTTCCTCGGCGGCGCGCTTGGATCGGCCCTTTCGGCCGTGGCATGGAGCCGCTGGCAATGGACGGGCGTCTGCGCCTGGGGCCTGGTCTTGTCGGCCCTGGCATGGCTTCGCAACATGTATGGCGCCCGTGCGTCCGGCCGCTGACTGAGTCGATTAATTGGGCATTCCTTCTACTTCTTGCCGCCCTTCACCGGTTTCTGAGAAGCTTCCGCCCCCGCCTTGGGGTGGTGCTTATTGTGGCGCGCTAAAGCCTTCGCAATCTCCTCGGTTGACAACTTACTGTGATTCTCGGAATGCAGCACGTCGCTGACTGGACTTGGATTCGTTGCCATCGCTTTGTAATCTCCTGTTCCAAAGTCGCGTTGCGGGCTGGAGATACCGCTTCCGTTTGTGCGGGTAACCAGGCGGCACCGGAGCCGCGTTCGGTGAGTGCCGGCCTTTCGGCCTTCGGGCGGGACAAGAGCCTGCTGTAGCTCGGAACTAACACTCGCTGAACAGCAACGCCTGCTTTGAGTATATCCCCTCTGACTCGAAAACGCGCCCCAAATAAATCATAAGAATGCCTTCATAACCACCTAACGTCGTGCGCGCGTGCGAGTCTGTACAATGGTATCCAAAAGGAGGCGGATTCATGCTCGGCTGGCTCTTTCACTTTCTTCGCGACCTGCGCTTCGGGTGGCGCGATCTGGCCGCGAACCGCGCGTTTGCCGCCGTGGCCACCGGCTCGCTCGCTCTCGGCATCGGCGGAAGCACCGCCATGTACAGCGTGATTCACGCCGTGGTCATCGATCCGTTTCCCTATCGCCAACCCGACCGCCTGATGAGCGTCAACGTGCGCGGAAGCCGCGGCGGCAACGGCAGTTACTACACCATCGACGATTTTCTCGAAATCTCCGAACGCAACCCGGTGTTTTCCGGCGTCGTCGCTTCCACCTGGAGCGACGTCACCTGGACCGGCGCCGGCGAACCCCAGCGCCTCCGCGGCAATCACTGCACCATGAACACCTTCGAGGTGATGGGCGTCGCCCCGCTCATCGGCCGCGCTCCGGCCCCTCCCGATACCGCCGCCGGCGCCGAGTCCGTCACCGTTCTCGGCTACAAATTCTGGCAGCGTGCCTTTGGCGGCGACCCCGGCGTCGTCGGCCGCAAGCTGCGCCTCAACGGCAAAATGCGCACCGTCATCGGCGTCATGCCGCAGCGCTTCATGTGGCGCGGCGCGGACGTTTACCTGCCGGGCGTGTTTCACCGCGGCGAAACGGTGGAGGGCGTTCGCGAAGTCCACCTGCTCGGCCGGCTCAAGCCTGGCATCGCCCGGGACCAAGCCACCGCGCAACTCAAACCCTTGTTCGACCATCTCCAGCTCCTTCATCCGGACGACTTTCCCAAATCCTGGCGCGTAGAGCTGCGCGATTTCGGAGAAACCTTCCCCAGCGACATTCGCGACTCGCTCTGGATTCTGTTCGGCGCGGTGGGGCTGCTGCTGGTGATCGCCTGCGTGAACGTGTCGAACCTGCTGCTGTCTCGCGCACTGGCGCGCCGCCGCGAAATCGCCATCCGCGTCTCGCTCGGCGCACAGCGCTGGCGAGTGATCCGACAGTTGCTTGCCGAAAGCCTGGTGCTGGCGCTCGCCGGCGCCGCCATCGGCATCGTCCTGGCCTTCGCCGGAATCCGCGGCATCGTCGCCGTGGTCCCGCCCAATACCATCCCCGACGAAGCCAAAATCGAAATCAACGGCATGGTGCTGCTTTTCACATTGGGCGTATCGGTGCTTTCGGCTTTGCTGTTCGGCATCGCCCCCGCTCTGAACGCTTCCGGCGTTGACATTTTGGCGGTGCTGAAAGAGGCCGGGCGCGGCACTGTCGGGGGCCGTGGACAGCGCTTCCTGCGCGGCGCGCTGGTGGCCGGCGAAGTAGCGCTTTCGCTGATGCTGCTGGTAGGCGCCAGCCTCATGATCCGAACCCTGAAGTCGATCGAAGACGTGCGCCTCGGCTTTCGCCCCGACCGCATCTGGACCCTGCGCGTTCCCCTCTCCGACGAGCGCTACCCGGAACTGCCTCAGCGCACCGCCTTTTTTGAAGACGTGCTCCGGCGAATTCGCGCCGTGCCCGGCGTCGCCGCTGTCGGTGTCAATAGCGGCTTGCCTCCCGTCTACTCCTGGGGTATGCCGGTTGTGCCGGTCGGCAGCACCCGCCAGGATCAACACGTCGTGCTGTTCCACCAGGTTACTCAAGAGTACTGGAAGGTGATGGGCATCGGGCTCGTCGAAGGCCGCCTGCTCACGGCCCAGGAAGTGAATCGGGCCGCGCGCATCGTGGTGGTCAACCGCGGTTTCGCGCGGCGTTATTACGGCGACGGCCAGGCCATCGGCCGCATGGTTCGTGTGCCGCGCCTGAAGATGCCGCCATTCCACCTCACTGACGACTCCTTTCAGATTGCCGGAGTGGTCGAAGACACCGTCAACGAGCTCGGCACGGTGCAAGTCTGGCCCGAGATGTTCGTGCCATACACCTTGACCGGAATGGCGGACCGTCTCTTCGTGCTCACGGCCGCGCGCCCGCAAGCCATCGCGCCCGCCATCAAGGCGCAAGTATTCGCGGCCGATCCAGGCCAACCCGTGATGGAGGAAAAGCCGCTCGAAGCCCTGCTGGTCGAAAACGCCTACGCCGCGCCGCGCTTCAACCTGCTGCTGTTCGCCATTTTCGCCGCGCTCGGCCTGGCTCTGGCGCTATCCGGCATTTACGGAGTGGTGTCGCACGCGGTGGCGCAACAGACGCGCGAAATCGGCATTCGCGTAGCTCTGGGCGCCAGTCCTTCACGCGTCATCGCAGCCATGATTACCCTGAGCGCCCGCCTGCTCGGCATCGGCGTAGCCTTAGGGCTGGCCGGCAGCCTGGCTACAGTGCGTTTGCTGAAGAGCCTGGTGCATAACGTCTCCCCGCTCGATCCGTATTCGTTTCTTGCCATGACCGCGCTGCTCGTCATTGCCGGATTGTTCGCCGCCTTCTGGCCCGCCCTGCGCATCACCCGCGTAGACCCCGTGAAAGCCCTGCGTGAGGAATGAGGGATGACACTCGGGGCTGATTCACAATATCGTCAGGGCCGTTACTGCACAGAGACGGTCACGGCCCCGGTGCCGTTAGCCGTCAATTGCGAGCTGGCGCCCCCAATGCTGACGACGACCGGCACCGCGCCGGAACTGACACTCGTCGGAATCCGCACATTGATCTGCAACACGCCGGCGACGAGCCCTGGCGCCTCGGCGTAGAAAAGTACTTGCGCGGGCTGCCCGTCAATCGTCACTAGCGGCGCTGCGACCGGTTGCGGGAAAGGCGCGGTGACCGGCGAAATGGGGTTATAGGTCACCGAGACCGTCACTGTGTCGCCGGCCCCACCCGGAGTCGTGTTTGTGATCGTGAAAGAGCCGGGGATGTTCGGGCAGCTTGCGGAGATCAGCTCTATCAATAGTGTGGTTTGGGTCGTTTCAAGTGAACACCCGGCTCGCAGGCTGCGAACCTTGTGCTGGTCACCACCCCGCGTCGACTCACGGGCAGGCGTACTCGTGGCGCAGCCACTCTTGGCAGCGCCGCAGACCATCGTCTTGTGTGGTCTGCCCTACACCCGGCACTCGACCATGTTTATTCGTGCTCGTCCCTCGCTATGTCCCTCGCCCTGGAGCGCCCTCGATCCAGTGACCAAGTGGCAGACCACAAGACACGATGGTCTGGCCCACGCCAGCCCGGCTGTCCCTCGGCGAAGCGGAGCTTCGCTGACGCTGGAGGCGAAATCGCCGCATTTCAACTTGAATGGCCCCCGCGCCTGTGTCATGGTTAGGCGGAGGAGATCCGCGATGCCATCCGTCCGTTATCCGAGCGTGCTGCGCGCCGTCTACAAAGAGGTCTCACGCCTCATTGCGCTCCGCGGGCCGGTGCCGACCGAGCTGGTGCTGGGCGATCCGGACCTTTACCGGTCGTTTCCGATCAAGTATTTCACGCCTAACAAGGACGGGATCTTCCCGCGGACGCAGGCGAACCAGGCCGCACTGGTGATCCGCGACGAGGCTTCCGATACCAATCGCTTCAGCGGCCAGCCGCTTACCGCCGACGTGCCCGCCTCGGGCGGTCTGTATTGCACCTTTGGGCAGCCGGCTCTGATCGCCGAGGTGCTGCACTACTCCCGCGTCAACCGGGACGGAACCATTAACCGGACGATTCGCCGCGAAACCCGGACCGGCTTCCCGGTTCCCGGTGAGGCGCTGGCCGAGAAGTGCATTGTGCGGCTGCGCCTGATGCACTCCGTGATGGCGCTGGACCTGTCGGAACACAATCCCGGCTCGCTGGCTTTCGTGAAGCAGATTGAGCGGAGCCACGCCGTGCAGGGCGCAATCGACCTGGCTCATGCGCCGCCGGTGCCCCTGTGGGATTGGATTTTCGACGGGTGGGACTACTCCGTTGCGCGCGGCATCGGCCTCGCCGTGGCGAGTTGCGATTACCTCAGTGCGCTGCGGGTGCGCTCGGCGCGCCACGGATCGCGGTCCCCAGAGGAGAGCGGCGACAATCTCATCTTCTTCGGCCGCGATGGCACGCAAGTGTCGTGCCTGTCGATTGTGGAAAGTTGCCTGATTCCCGCGCGCGGCAAGCCGGTGCTTTACCCGGTGGAGTTTGTGCCGTAATCGGGTATTAGTGAGGCCGCGTCAGGCCTTGAAAATCTCACCGCGGTGAAGTTCGATGGCTCGATCGCCCGTGAAGATCACATCGCCGCGGACTTCGGTGAGCGCTCCATCGGCATATACGTACATCTTGCGCCGGCGCGGATCGACGAGCCAGATGTTACGCACGCCCTTGAGTTCGTACTCCTCGAGCTTTTCAAGCATCTCCGGCATACCGTCGTCCTTGGACAGGATCTCGATGGCCAGAAACGCGGCCTCCGCCAGGTAGCTCGTGGCCGGCGCGGTTAGTAACACACACACGCCTGGAAGCCGGTACCGGGTGTCCGTCGTCTGCGATCGAAACTCCGGCACTGCATAGATGTGGGGATACTTGACCGTGAGAGCTACGATGAGATTCCTTTGAATCAGGGAATGCAGCCAATCGCCCACGTTTCTCTCCACCAGCGCGCCGTCCACGTATTCCACGTCCGGATCGTAGGAAGTGTTCAGGTATTCGTCGACGGAGATCGGCGCCCCGGCACTCATAGGAATACGATAGCACTGGCGGGCGTTCGGCGCGTGGACTCAGAAGCGCGGCGTCGTCGTGGCGCAGCCACTCCTGGCTGCAGCGCCGAGATTCGTCTCGGCGCTTCCTCCTGGATCGGTGGCACTCGACCAAGGGTAATCCTCCGCGCGTTTGACCAGCCCCGCTCTTACCGGGTTGTTCTCGATGTAGGCCGCAATCCTGTGCCATTCGTCCTCATCTCTCACCCGGTGGTCGTACGACTCCGCTTTCTAGAAGGTCTCTCCGGTGCGCCCGAGGAGCAGGTTTGCCTGCCGCGCGGTCGCCCCTTTCAGCGATTGCAGCAGGCGCGATGGCAAGACTTTCGGCCGCAGCAGCACGTGGACATGGTTGGCCATGATCGCGTAAGCGCCGAGATCGTAATGGCCCGGACTCCGCACCGCGAAGACGCGGCCACGATGCTCGCGATTGGCCGCTGAGCCAGATAGAGGGGTCCGGTGCGTGCTGCATCGAGATATCGATCCATCCAGACGAAAGCTGCGCCCGATGACTTGTCATTGTGAGCAGCGGCCCGATCTCTGGCAGGTCAAGTTTGATTTTCATGGCGGTCTTAAGGAGTCCGCGCCCGTTTATTTCCTGGTGCGCTGGCAGCCACCCTTCCACTTCACCTTGGTCGATTTAGGCAACCGTCCGTGGCCGGACTGCACGCAACCGGATTATAAGGCCGACCGCTGCGTCACCCTGTTCGGCTGATTCCGGAATTGCTTTCGTGGCGCGCGCACTCTTGCGTGCCGCGTCGAGTCTCTACTCGACGCCTAGAGTTTGTACATCTTTGAGATCCGTCGGCGAAGATTTCGCTGAACTTTGGCCGAGGATTCCGATAATGTAGGCGTGGAGACTTGCAGTGTAGGCCGGTTACCATGCCAGTCGTGATCGGCGATGGTCTGGCGTTTGGCAGTCATGCTTTGACCGATGCGGAACTCGGGCTGATCCGTCAGATCACGCACGAGTGCGCCAATCTTGCCTGGACCGAATTGGCCGCGACCCTCTGTGAATTGCTCGAATGGCGACGCCCCAACGGAGGGCTCAAAAGCCGCGAGTGTTATTTGTTCCTACGGGAACTGCACCGCCGCGGATGGCTGCCCTGGCTCACCGCCCCGCAACCGAAGACCCCTCGCTCCCCTCTGGCGAAACTCGCCCCGGAACCGGCCCCAGCGCCGACTTTACTCGCTGGCTCCCTCGGTCACTACCGCCCCATTCAACTCGAACTCATCCGGAGTGCGGAGCAGCGTCGTCTCTTCCGCGCTTATCTCGACCAGTATCACTACCTCGGCTACCGCGCTCCCTACGGTGCGCAGCTCCGCTACTGGGTGCGCCCGGCACAGGCGGAACTCCCTCCCTTGGCCGCTTTGTTATTTACCAGTGCCGCCTGGCGCACGGCTCCACGCGATTCCTGGATCGGCTGGAACGATTCGATGCGCCAGCGCAATCTACCCCTGGTGGTCAATCACAGTCGACCGTCGGCATGACCCAGGGACGCGGTCGCATGGACCGCTCACACCAGACCGTCAACGTCCCCAAACAGATCTTCTTATATCCTCTGCACCGCCGCTGGCGCCAGCGGTTGTGTGCCGCTCCCCCGCGGAACTGACATGAAACCACCCACCATCTTGTCATCCGTTCCAGGGCGCATTCCGGAAGGTCCGCCACCGGAAGGCCCCCGCAGCCTGTTGGCCTGCTTTCTCGATATCGTCGCCGGTTGGGAGCCGCTCTTCCCCCAGGCCCATACTTACCTCCGGGCCGCGCGGCAAGCGCTGGGCACCCTCATCTGCCTGGGACGCCGCACCCTCACGCGCATCATTTGGACCAACGGCGGCGCGCATCGAGATTGGCGCGCCGATTACTTTCTCTTCTCGCGTTCCCAGTGGGATCCGGCCCAACGGTTCACCCCCATCCTCCAGCGAGCCCTTCCCTGGTGTCCCGGCCGCTACATCGGCGTGGCCATCGACGATACGCGCTGGCGCAAAACCGGACCGCGGATTCAGCAGGCCTTCTATCCGCGCGATCCGCTCTCTCCCAAGTTTTACGTCAACTTGATGTTCGGCCTACGCTTCCTGCAGGCCTCGTTGTTGGTGCCTTTGTTTCGTCGGGCCAAGGTCGGCGCCCGCGCTTTGCCCATCGCTTTTGAGGAAGTTTCGGTGGTCAAGCGTCCCCGCCACAAGCTCCCCAACCGCAAGCCGTCTCCATCTAAATCAAAAGGAAAACGCACGCCCCCGCTCTCCCCGCTGGAACTGGATCTCATCGCTTCTACGGGGTAGAAAAATTCACGCCCGAGCAAGTGCGGCTCGACGACTCCAGACCCTGGAAAACCACCAAAATCCTCTATGGGGGAAAACGCCGCAAGGTGGAGTACAAAGAAGTCAGCGGAATTTACTGGCAAGGCGGAGCCCGCAGGCGCGTACTGCGGTTGCTGGTGGTCCGACCGACTCGCTATCGCAAACGGCTCAGCGGTCGTTACTATTACCGTCGGCCCGCCTACCTGTTGACGACCGTGGTCCACGGGACGGTGCGCCAACTCCTCCAGATCTACTTCGACCGTTGGCAGATCGAGGTCAACCATCGGGAAGAGAAGGATGCTCTCGGGGTCGGCCAGGCTCAGTTATGGAACGTTACTTCGGTCCCCAAACAGCCGGCTTTTGCCGTGGCCAGCTATAGCGCACTCCTGCTGGCCTCGTTACAAGCCTTTGGCGCCGAACGAGGCAACGCCTACGCCACACTTCCCAAATGGCGCCGTCGCGCCGCCCGACCTTCGGCGCTGGACCTGATCACTCTCCTGCGCAAAGAAATCACGGAAAATCCCGACATGGTCGCTCATCTGGGCCTAAGGGATCGTAACGAAATAAGGTGTGCAGAACTTCAGCGCGGCCTAGGGTGTAGCGTGTAGTTCCAATCTCCGTGAAACTTGTCGCGGTGGAGATCAATCTCGGCCACTTCGCGATCCG